>Ga0233425_10000072_pt1 | contig 245110 bp, 197 predicted proteins | sample Watercolumn_Towu_2_FD_181712 | JGI IMG/M metagenome (GOLD analysis project Ga0233425, IMG submission 181712) | Freshwater microbial communities from Lake Towuti, South Sulawesi, Indonesia - Watercolumn_Towuti2014_140_MG | ecosystem: Environmental > Aquatic > Freshwater > Lake | place...
CTGCAGACTGGTCGCCACCAGTCTCGTCACTGTCTGCCGCAGCTTCCACGTCAGCCAGCAGCGCGTCCGAAGCAGCCGCATCCAAGTCCAAGCCCTCAACTAATTCGCCCAGTTCGTCGCCTTCCAGCTCGAGTGATCCAAGCACATCGCCCAGCTCGGCTGCATCCAGGTCCAAACCTTTCAATAGTGTGCCCAGCTCATCACCTTCAAAATCCATTTTATCCAACAAGTCACCCAGGTCTGCAGGATCCAAACCCAAACCATTAATTAGGCTGGTTTCCGCGTCGCCTTGCAGATCAAGCTCATCCAGCAATGCACCCAGATCCTTCGACTCCAGATCCAATTTGTCTAGCAAGCCCGGCAACTCCTGCGGATCCACTTCCAAATGTGCCACCAGACCGGCAAGCTCTGCACCATCAATTTCGCTGAAATCAAGAAAGTCGCCGAGCTGGTCCGGGGTCAACCCTAACGCAGCGATGAAATCAGCTTGCTCAGCCCGGTCCAAGTCCGCGCGCGCAAGTTCGTAGGCGGCTTCGTCCAGCGCCAGCTGTTCGTCCATCAACCCGTTTAAAGTTTCCAACGCAGCTGCATCAAACCCCAGCGCTTCCGTCAGGCCGGAAAGCTCTTCAGGGGCCAAGCCAAGCGTGTGTGCGAACCCGGCAAACAAGCCAAGGTCCTCTGCCAGTCCGGCCTCAACCACAAATGCCTGCAGCTCCGCAGCGGAAAAGTTGGCTTCGTTCAGGCTCTGCAACACTCCGCCAAATTCGTCAGCGGAAAAGCCGGCCACTGCCAGCGCGGCAAGAAACGACGCCGTGTCCGCATCATCCATATAAGCGGCACTGGCCGCCATGCCTTCGCTGATCTGCGCAGCCGAGCCCAGATCATTGATCACCGCACCCAACGGCTCATCTGCCAGCTCGCTGGTGGACTCCAGCGTGCCATCGCCGTCCGCATCAAGACCCATGCTCATTGCGCCAGTGCCGTCCCACCCGCCAAAATCCAGCACCTGCGAACCGTCCGCCGCCAGCACAATGCCATCGGTTGCAAAGGTGCTAATTGCACCATCGTTGTTAACTTTTGTGGCCACAAGCACGAGGTTGTCTTTGCCGATGTTGGTGCCACTCAGCCCCAGCGTGCCAGCGGTGGGATCCACCCGCACCGTTAACTGCTGCCCGGCTTCAAAGCTTACGCCGCCCAACGTGAACACCGTCTCGCCGTCCGCGCCCGCTGTTGTGAGCGTTAGCACGGGTTTTGCAGCGCCAGCCGGCGCGTAATTTACAGAGCCGGCTGCGGGATTGATGGTGATTGCATCGCCAGCCGTCTGGCCAGCACCCGCCTGCACCCCACTGGCAGCAAATGCAAACCCCGGCCCAACAGCATGCAGCTCCGCCGTGGCTGCTGCCGCACCGGTGACCGCAACGCTGTATGCGCCTGCAGCCGGCACGCTGATCACCGGCGGCTGCACTGAGACAATCGGCTCAACTGTGAACTTAGCTCCCGGGTCAAATTTTCTGGCAGCCGGCCGGCGCTGTACTGAGCCCTTCGGGCGCACAATAGTTGCACCCGGGATGTCGTTGTACACAACTCCATCACTGCCCACGCCCACAGTTTTTCCATCCGGCGTGGACAACAGCAGCGCAACATTTGCGCCCGCAGCATTTTTTGTGTTCAAGCTGAAACTGGTGTTGCCTGTTGCGCCGGCAGTTGCCGGGCGTGCCAAGCGCAGCGCGCCGGGCGCTTTTGCAAACGGCAGCGCGTAGCCGGTGCCATTGGGCTTGTAAGCCGCGCGAGGCACGTAGTTCAAGGTTTTCGTTGCTGCATCGCCATACCAGGCGCCGGAGTCTTCCTTGGGGTTGGTGGCGGACAGCGAATAGACCCACTTGTTAGCCGTGCCATCAACCTCAATGTAGTTCTCGCGCCCCGGCCAGTTATTGTCATACACCAAAATCTTGTATTGGTTGGAGCCCAGGTCTTCCAGCCCGTAGCCCACCACGGAGTGGCCGCCAGCTCCATCTGGTGCATAGATGCCGATATCCACCGGGCCTTTTTCATTTTGAAGTTTCTGGACAATTTCGAGCGGAGTGCCATTCACGGTGGCCGCATATATTTCAGACAGAAACTGCATCGTAAAGTCCAACGCTAGGCGGCGCATAACCGGCACGCTTCGCTCAAGTTGTGGCGTGGAAGCCGCGCCAAGGGGAGCCGGATCCAGCGCGCCACCAAACAAGCGAAACGCAGCTACTGTAAAGCCCGCGCAATGGCCGCCATCCCCAGCCGCATTGCCTGCGTCAATCCATGCTTGCGCAGACGGCTTGGGAACGCAGCTTTCCCCCGAGCCCGTAGCGCAGATTGCTGCGTCACCCCAGAACCCGGCTGCATCCGCTGCAGTAAAGTTGCCCTCTGGAAAATCACCGCCGTAGTTCTCAAAACCAAACCCGTTGGCGGTTGCCCGAAAGCCCGTGTCCCACACCAGGCCGCGCGCCGCAGCCACTGCAAGCACTTCTTCAACCACGAGCGGCGCAGGCGCTACCGCTGCTGGCGCCGCTTCTGCCACCTCTGCAGCTTCCGCCGCCGCCGGCCTGGCAAACGCTTGTTTGCCAATTACCCATATAAATTCACCGTTGAGATCCATCCCGGCTTGCTCTTCAACAAGCTCGCCTTCACAGTCCACCGCCGCGCCATCGTAAACACCAGGCTGGGGCGGGAAGTACAAGTCCGCGCCACCGTCTGGCAGTGCTTCAAGCGCCAGCGGTTCCCCCCAGTCCCGGGCGCTGCGCGCAGCCAGATAGATTTCGCAAACTTCCACGCCGGATGCGTTTGCGATAGCCAGCGTCGGCGGAAGTTTTTCCTGCTTGATAGGCACACTCTTCGCAGCCGGCTCAACAACTGCCGTCGCCGGCGCTGCAACTTCTGCAGCCGGCACGGCAGTGGGCTCGGCAGCCGGTGCGCAGGCACTCACAATAATGGCGCCGGCAACCAGCAGGGATTGCAACGCGTGCAGCTTTCGCAAAATTTAGTTTGCCATTTAGTACCAGTTTTCAACACAGGCAGAAAGATTTTTGGCAACCAGCGCGGCCAGACATTTTGTATCCGGCATAAGCGGCTCAGTTTAGCGCGAGTGCCGGTCACTCGCCAACAGCAAATTGCGCCGCAGCCAGGCAGGCATATCCGTCATCAGACATGAGGCGCATCACATACTCACCCGGCGCAAGCATCTCATCACCTAGTTCTGCCTCCCCAAAAGTAAGGGTGCCGGCAACGGTGGCATTGGTATAGCCGAAGCCCAGATAATTAAACAAGTCCGGATCATCCGCCTTGTAAATCCCCACCCAATCAAATTTGCGCGCAGGGGCTGCGCTCCATGCCACAGTGATGGGCGCCCCCGGCTTGTAAAGCGCGGCGTCCACGGAGACGGACGGCACCGCGCCGGGTGCCACCACCCAGAACGCACTGCGTGACAGTTCGTTGTCTGTAGCGCCCACCAGCACAACCGCATACTCGCCGGGAAGCAGCCCGCCCGTGCCAAAATTGACGCGGCCAAAGTGGCCGGCTTCCTGCGGTGGCAATGTAGCCAGCGCGCTTGTCAGCGGGTCTGCGCCAGCGCGCACCAGCACCAGCCGGTCGGAGCTTTCGCCGCCGGGCGCGTGATAGTGCACACCGAGGGGTGTGCCGGCTTCAACCCGCACGGTTGCCACCGCCACAAACACGGGCGGCTCCACCGGAACAAGACTAAGCGTGGTAACAACTCCCAAGTGATCGGATGGGTATGGGTTCACCGCCACATCCACATCGCGCTCACCGGCAGGACCAACTATGCGGCTGTCTATGATGTGCCCGGCGCCGGCCGCAAACACAAGGTCGATGCGGTCCTGCACTTCATTTGCGCGCAGGCGCGGATACGGGTAGCCATACGTCCAGGTGATGCCGGGCTTCGCCTTGGCATTTACATGCACTGCCCGGTAAGTGTCAATAAAGCCCAGCTGCTCCACCGCAAGCGTTACCGGCCACTGCACCGGGTACAAAACATGCGCGCGCGTGCCCACCGCGGCTGCAGTCCAGTCGCGGTGCGATGGGGTGTTAAAGTCCCCGGCCAGCAGCAGCGGCATGCCGGCATCAATCAGCGTGCGCCAGTGCGGCAGATAAACCTGCAGCCACGCCATGCGGGTGTCCGCTTCGTTGGCCAGCACTTGCTCTAGCGGGCTGCCATCGCGCACCAGCTCCGGCCCGTACGGGTTGGAAGGCAGATGAATGTTTGACAGGGCGACCACCTGCCCCGGCGCCAGTTGAATAAATGTGTAGATGCCATTGCCATCCGGCGGAGAAATCAACGGATAGCGGGAAATAATCTGCAGGCGTTCGTCAGCAGATGCCCAGCCCAGCAAATCGGCGATGCGCCGGGCGTTGCCCTCAGACTCTTGCAGCCCCACCACATCCGCACCAGACAACTTGATGGCCTCAACCACTCTGCCAAGGTCCACCAGTTCGCCGCCAAGCCAGATGTTGAAAGACATAACACGCAGTACAGTTGGTCCCAGTTCCCCATGTTTGCCAGAGGGATCCAGGCGGCCGGCCCCACCAGTAGGCACCAGCGCATCCGGCCCGGTTGTACAGCCGGCACCGGCCAGCAGCACCACAGCCACTGCCGCAGCAAAAGATTTCAATCCCGATGTTCGCATACTAATCTCCAAGCATTGTACGGGGCACTTGCCAAGCTCACAGGCACGGCCAGAAAAATAGAAAGTGGCGCCGCACCTGCAAAACCGGTATTGCAGCCAAGCTGCATTTAGCCCAAAGCGCCCATGGACAACGCACCAATGATAGCCCAACTGCTAAATATGCCCAAAGAACTGGAAGACCTCACCTGGTGGCACGGATACACCCCCGCTGTTGCTAGCCACGCACGCCACTTCGCAGCGCGCATGTCCTTATCTGCGGGGTATCATTGCAAAGTTTGCAGCGCCGCTTGGTTGGCACAAGTCCGCCGGCGTTGCGAAAGTTTTATGCTTATGCTCTCAATTCACTGCGGCAGCCCGTGCCGCGCCGCCCAACCATGCCTCTGATTTGCGCGCCCGCAACCCAATGTCCGCGGTGAAAGACACTCCACACGCAACTGAAGCCGCGCCTGCTGGCCGGCAGCAATGGGTGGTGGCTGCGGCCTGCGCCGTACTGGCACTGGCCTACATCCATGCAGAGTTGTACACGGTGTACGGGCCTTTCCTGCGCATGCGCAACTGGGCGCCGCCGCCCGCATGGGCGCTGCTGGTGGCCGGCGTGCGCTGGCCGGTGCGCTTTGCTGCGCTCGCAGCGGTGCTGGCGCTCTGCGCAGCGGAGTGGCGCCACGGCGCACTTAGCAACGCGCTGCAAAGCAGCTTGGCAAGCAGCCGGCGCACCGCTGTGCTGCTCAGCCTGTTCGGTGCGCTCTCCGGCGCGTACTACCTGCTGCCCGGCACGCTCACCGTCAACACGGATGGGATCTATTACACAACGCTGGCCTGGCTGCTGCGCGACATTCTGGGCAGCGGGCAGTTGCCCATCTGGACAAACTGGGGCGACATGGGTTTTCCTCTGATGCAGTTCTACAGCCCGCTGTTTTTTGCCACGCTGGCATTGGTCAGCAGCGTGGTGCCAAACATCTGGGTGGCTGCAAAGGCGCTGTTGTTTGCGCTGCATGTGGCCTCTGTGGCCGCAATGTTTGCTTTTGTGCGCCGGCTAAGCGCTTCTCCGCTGGCAGCGCTTTGCGCGGCCGCTGCGTTTGGCTGCGCGTACTATCGCTATCACAACATCGTTTTTGTGGGCAAGCTGGTGATGGCGCCCACTTTCCTGTTGTGGCCGGTGCAGCTGCTGCTGGTGGAACATGTGTTGTCTGCACAACCCAGCCGGCGCGCGGGGGCTGCCCTCGGTCTGGTCACTGCCAGCGCACTTGCAGCGCACGTCTATTTTGGCTTTTACGCCAGCATCTTTGCAGCACTCTACGGGCTGGTGCGCGCGCCCACGCTGCACAGCAGCCTCGCGCGGGCAGCGCGCGCAATCATGCGCCAGGCGGGCTGGATGGCCCTCGGTGTGCTTGGCGCGCTCTTCTACACGCTGCCGGCTGCGCTGGAAATCGACCTCACAACGCAAGGCGGCTGGTACCCCAGCGGTTACGTGCAGCGTGTGGCGGGCTGGCCAGTGCGGGAGATTCTTGCGGCGGTGTTTACGTGGGAGGGCGGACAAAGCCGCTGGTGGCAATGGGGCTACGTGGGCAACAGCATTCTATTGCTGGCAGTTGCCGGCGGGCTGGCAGCTGCCACGAGCCGGCGTCCCTACGCCCGCGGCGCACTGCTGCTGCTCATCGTTGGCCTGTTCTTTTCCATCGGGCCTTACACCGCCCTGTTCTCATCACAAGGCCAGTTTGCTGTGTTTGTTCTGATCAGCGCATGCGTTGGCACAGGCGTTTTTGTGGCGGAGCTGGAGGCGGGACCAATGGGCGCGCGCATCGTGCGCTGGCTGTGCAAGTTGGGCGGGCCGGCGCGCGCGCACTCTGCACAGCGCACGCAGTTCTGGGTTACCACGCTGGTGGCTGCGGTGTGCGCCGTGATTGCGTTCGACATGCTGCGCCATACACTGTTCGTCAACTTTCAAGTGCCGCCCAGCGTGAATGCAAGCCCGGAAAACCGGGCTGACGCGCATGCGTGGCTGATGGCACGCCGCGGCACCGGTGATGGGCGCGTGCTGGACCAAACCGCACCGGAGAACGGGTGGCAGGTACCGATGCTTGCGGGCATGCCGGGCTTCGAAAACAACGGCGACTCACCGGTGATGGCCGCGCCTTTCCTGCGCAACCTGCGACCCAGCGGGCCGAACCCGTGGGGTATTCGCGCGCATCCGCCCGCAGAATTATTTGGCGAAGCTTTTTCGTTGCTGCTGCTTGCCAATGTGGACTATGTGATCACTGATGCGCCCTCGCCCCTGGCGCAGCGCCCGGCAGCTGTGCAAACTGCAGACGGCGCGGTGATTGTGCCAACGGGCGGCGGGCTGCCCATGCTGGCAAGTGCCGTGGCACGCGTTGAACCGCCGCCGCTGTACTTTGCGCCCCTGGCCCGCGCCATGACAATCTCACCGGCTACTGCAACAGCGGAGTTTCTGCCGGTGCGCGCACCAGTGCCAGCGCTGCCGCCCGCAGCTAACAGCAATGCACTGGCGCTCGCCGTTCACACCCACACAATGCAGAGCCAGCAGGTGCAGCTAGACTACACGCTGTCTGCGCCCGCTTACGTGCAGCTCAGCTATGCGTATTACCCATACCTGCAGATCAGTGTTGATGGCGCGCCCGTGGCCGCCTTTCCCACTACATTTGGAATGCTCGGCTTTAGCTCTCCCGCTGGCAGGCATGTTGCCACGGTTGTGCCGTTGCTTTCGCCGCTGCGCCAATGGATCGGCATGCTGAACCTCGGCGCGCTGCTAACTCTGGCGCTCGCACTGTTGTGGCCGCCGGTGCGCCCGGTGCAAACAGCCGCTACGGCGTGAAAGCTCGGGCAGTGCGCTACGCCCGCATTCAGCCGCAGTCAATCGTAGATCATGCGAAAGATACACGCGCCCGCAGCTGGAAATGATTATTTATGCAGCAGTTCGGCGAAACGCTCCTCGAACCGTTCCTTTGAAAAGAGTTTCGTAACGCGCAAGCGCCCCGCGGCCCCCATTCGCTGCGCTTCTTCTGGCGAACGCAGCAAACGCTGAATTGCGCTGCGGAGCTCGTCTTGCTTTGCCGCATCGACCAACAGTCCGGTTTCGCCATCAGCCACTGCTTCAGCAGCGCCGCCACCTTTGGCAGCAATGACCGGCTTGCCGCAAGCGGCCGCTTCAAGATAGACGAAGCCAAATCCTTCGCCGCGCGGCTGGCTGCCGCCCTCAAACGCACTTGGCATTACAAAGATGGTACTCCGGCAGTACTCGTCAACAATCTTGTCCACCGCACGCACAAATCCGGTGATCTCTACCTGCGCATCAACTCCAAGCCGGCGCGCAAGTGCTTCCACCCGCGGCCGGTCGGTGCCATCCCCGACAATGCGATAGCGCAAAGCCGGAAACTCTTTTAACAAGTCCGGCATCAACTCAACTACGGCGTCATATCCTTTATAGCGCTCGCCTGCATCGAGCCGGCAGACTGTCAGCAGAACCGGCGCTGCACTTCTCCTTTCAGCCTTGGGCGAGAACATGTTCATGTCAAAGCCGTAATAAAGCATCTCGATCTTGTGCCGCAGAATTCCTTTCGCAGCGAGGATCTCCTGCGTTACCTTGCTGATTGCCACCACACTGTCGGCTTTGCCGAGCGCGGCCGCCTGGCCCCGCGGAATATCTCCCCACACCTCAATCCCGTAGGCAACCACCCAATAGGGAGTGCCGCTTTGTTGCTTGGCCCGCCAGCCGTGCGCCGCCAGTTCAACGTGGTTACAGATTATTAAGTCGGGCTGAAATTCCGCGATCAGGCGCCGCAAATGAAAGGCGTGCACCCAGCGGCGCGGCACAACGCCCCACAAGCGCTGCAAGCGCGCCAGTTTGTCGTTCAGCATGTATTCGCTTTGCGCAGCCGGATAGGTGCCATTGAAAGGCAAAACAAGCACCTTAGTAGGGCCAACCACTTTTGCAGCTGCCAAAGCTAGCGCCTGCGTATAGCGTTGTATTCCGCCGGTCATGGGCGACAGTTCCGTTGCAAGAATTACGATTCGCATGCGTCCTGAGCTCGCACCACAACATGGACCGCAGGGTTGTGCGTGCGCAACATACCTAGTCCTGCAAATCGCCCGGTTGTTATCCGAAGCATCCTGTCAAGCCGGCAACCCGTCCCGGCTTTGACCCTCCCAAGGCGGCGCATCAAAGCAACCGCTTCGCAAACTTCCTTTCACTCAAGGTTGGTGTGGCGCGCACTCATCTCACCGGCAGTCTGGCCGGTTCGTTCCCTGAGCATGATGGACACAAGGTCGAACAAAACCAGCTGCGCCGCTTCAAACAGGCTCCCCATCGGCAGCAGGCTGAGCGCACCCGCAGCTTCGTTCGCCATTGTTTGCGCCTGCAGTACAACTGCGCCGTCTGCCAGCGCTGCAGCCGGGCCGGCTGGAGGCGCAGTGACAATCAGCACTCTGGCACCCGCCTGCCGCGCAACTTGCATTATGGCCAGCACGGTGGAGCAGCCCCCCGCGCCGGCACTCGCAATCAACAGGTCGCCCACGCCAAGCGGCGGAGTCGTCATGTCGCCCACATAATGGGCGTTCAAGCCCAGGTGCATCAAGCGCATGGTGAGCGCCCGCATCATCAAGCCTTCCCGGCCCCCGCCAAAACACGCAATCGCTCCAGCACCCAGAATTTCGCCGCAAAGATTTTCGACAGACGCTTGCGGAATGGTGCTGAGCACGGCACCGATTTCAGTTGCGGCTTGCCGGCCCAGCGCATTGATTTGCGGGTAGGTCATACCATCTCCTTGCAGCAGCTTTTCATGTCAGTCGATCTTGCTATCCACAAGCGCCACAACCCTTTGCTCTATGGCCATCGCCTGCGCCTGTATGGCTTTGCCTTGCGCAATGATATCGGCCGCAAACTTGCGGTCCGTGATGCCGCGTGCGTTGGTGCGCACGTTCATGTAGGCACCCATAACTGCGGCGCGGGCTGCCAGCGCCCCAACCCCGGCATCCGTGATGGAATTTGGATTCCCGTGAATGACCATCGCTTCAATCAACTCCAGGGCGGAAAGCACTGTCTGCATTACTTGCAACGGCACCTCGGTCGCATATTTTGTGGCCGCTTGCACAGCTGCGGCGCGCGCTGCCTGCTCCCCGGCTGTGGCTTTTGGCAGCGCCAGCGCCGTCACAATCATATTGAAAGCCGCCGTGTCCGCATCCACCAGCCGCAGCAGCGCGTCTTTGTGCTGCTGGCCTTTGGCAGCCCAGTCAGAGAATTCCTTCCAGCGCGCATCCCAGCCGCGCTTGTGCGCAGACAAATTCGCCACCATCGTGCCCAGCGACACGCCCAGCACGCCCATGTACGCAGCTACAGAGCCGCCGCCCGGGGCCATGCTCTCGGAGGATGTTTCATCAGCAAAGTCCGCCAGTGTCATCGCTACCAGCTGCGTCTCCGCTGCGTCGCGCAGCAAGTACTCAATCACGCGCTTGGCCGGATCAAACGGCGCCAGCTCGTCCAGCCCCATCGATTTGACCGCAATCTTCACCAGTTCACTTTCCGGCACGCCCGTTGAGCGCTGCTGCTTCTCCAGAAAATACTTGCCGGCATCCAACAGACAGCGCAGCGGAATGACCCCCACAAGCTCGGAGCCGGTGGCGCGCATGCCGCGCTCGGCAGCTTTCCTGGCCACCTCATCAAATGCAATATGCACCGGCGTAACAGCAGTGTTCGTCAGGTTCATTGAAATTTGCGCCACGCCATATTCCTTGATGAACCAGCCAATTGCTTTGACATTCTTCAGGCTGCCCGGCGTGACAAGCGGATTGCCCTGCGCATCCGTGCGCGTTCGGCCCGCTTCACGCACATCGAACGCAACTGCATTCGCGCGCCGCGTGGATGTGGTGTTCAGGTTCACATTAAATGCCACCAGAAACTCGCGGGCGCCAATCACTGTGGCACCGCGCCGGGCATCAAACTCTGCCGGCCCAAAGTCCGGCTGCCACTCTGGCAGCAGGATCTTTTTTTCAAAGCCCTCATATTCACCGGCACGGATCACTGACAGATTGCTGCGGCTCTTGTTGGGCTGCGCCGCCTCGTAAAGGTACACCGGGATGCGCAGTTCAGCGCCAACTTTCTCGGCCAGCCTGCAGGCATGGGCCGCCGTCTCTTCCATTGTGATTCCGGACACCGGCACAAACGGGCACACATCGGTGGCCCCCATGCGCGGGTGCTCGCCAGTGTGCTTGCGCATGTCGATCAGTTCGCCCGCAAGCTGGATGGCACCGAAAGCAGCTGCAACGACTGCGTCGGGCGTGCCCACGAAGGTTACAACTGTCCGGTTTGTGGCCTTGCCGGGGTCCACATTCAGCAGCCGCACGCCTGCCACGGCTTCGATGCGGTCAGTGATTTGTTTTATGACGGCAGGGTCATTACCTTCCGAAAAGTTAGGGACGCATTCAATTAGTTGTTTCATCTTGGAAGCATTAGGCGCAGTTTACAGTGACCGGAAAAAATACCGCCTAGTTTTCAACAATAACACACACGCGTGCAGCCCCGATTACAAGGCCGCGGCGCGCGGTGCAACTTGGTTGCCAGCTCTCAGGCCAGCGGGGTGCGTCCGCGGATGTGCAAGCGCGCACAGGCTGCGGTTGCGCTATGGTTGAATTACACTTGCAAGCAGACCCCATGAGTGACAGTGACCTGTGCTTCATGCCTGCGGTGGAACTGCGTGCCCGCCTGCTGCGCCGGGCAGTCTCGGCGCGCGAGGTGATGCAGGCGCACCTGCGCCAGATTGAGCGCGTGAACCCGGCGCTGAATGCAATTGTCACGCTGGCAGCAGCCCCGGCACTGGCAGCAGCCGACAGAGCCGATGCAGTGCTGGCAACTGCAGCGATCACGCCGCACAGCCTGCCGCCCCTGCACGGCCTGCCCGTTGCCCACAAAGACCTGCAGGATACGGCGGGCCTGCGCACCACATACGGGTCGCCGATCTACGCCACGCACGTGCCTGCGGCGGACACGCTGCTGGTGGAGCGGATGCGCGTCGCCGGGGCAATTGCGCTTGGCAAAACAAACACGCCCGAGTTTGGAGCCGGCTCGCAAACTTTCAATCCGGTGTTTGGCGCCACGCGCAACCCATATGATCCCGCAAAAACTTGTGGGGGCAGCAGCGGCGGCGCGGCCGTGGCACTGGCGAGCGGCATGGTGGCACTGGCCGATGGCAGTGACATGGGCGGCTCGCTGCGCAACCCGGCCGGCTTTTGCAATGTGGTGGGCTTGCGGCCATCGCCGGGGCGCGTGCCCAGCTGGCCGCAGACCGCCGGATGGTTCACGCTTTCGGTGGACGGACCGATGGCGCGCACCGTGGCGGATGTTGCGCTGATGCTGAGCGCGCTGGCCGGCCCGGATGCGCGCGCGCCGATTTCGCTGCCGGAAGCCGGCGCAACTTTTGCACGCCCGCTGGAGCGCAATTTCGCTGGCACGCGCATCGCATGGACGCGCGGGCTTGGCCTGCCGTACGAACCTGAGGTATGCAGTGCTATTGAGGCACAGCGTAATGTTTTCGAGCAGCTGGGCTGCATTGTGGAAGAAGCCGAGCCGGACTTCTCCGACGCCGATGAAGTCTTCAAAGTGTGGCGCGCGTGGAGCTTCGAGTTGAGCCTCGGAAAGGAACTGGACAAGCATCCAACTCAGCTAAGAGAAACTGTGCGCTGGAACATTGAGCAGGGGCGCAAGCTCACCGGCCCGCAGCTGGGCCGAGCGGAAGCGCAGCGCACGCAGCTCTATCACCGCGTGCGCCAGTTCATGGAGCGCTATGAATTTTTTGTGCTGCCCGTGAGCCAGGTGCTGCCCTTCAGCGTGGACACGCCATACATCTGCGAAATCGACGGCGTGCCGCTGCACTCCTACATTGACTGGATGAAGTCCTGCTATTACATCTCAACTGTGGGCAACCCGGCGCTTTCGGTGCCGTGTGCGTTCAGCGCCAGCGGATTGCCAGTGGGTTTGCAGATTGTGGGTCGGCACCAGGATGACTGGGGCGTGTTGCAGCTGGGACATGCGTTTGAGGCGGCCACAAACTTGTGGCGGCGGCGCCCGCCCGGTATGTAAGCTACCCGCTGCGGGTAACTAGCTGCCTCACCGCGGGCAGCGCACACCGCAAGCGAGTTGCAGGCGCTGCGCCAGTCACCGCAGGGCGCTAGCGCTCCAAAAACTCCGGCGCCGCTGCGGGCTGCTGGTTGGCGCGCGTTAGCAGCCACAGGCCGGCCAACACAATCAGCACAGCACCAATCACAGAACTCACGCCGGGCACCTCGCGCCAAACCACGTAGCCCCACAGCGTCCCCCATATCAGCGCGGTGTACTCAAACGAGGTCACGAAGTTCACCTCTGTGAGGCGATACGCCTGCCCGAGCATTGTCATCCCAATGGCCGCAATCGGGCCGCACAGCGCAATCAATACCAGGTCGGACAAGGGCGGCATCACCCATTGGCGCAGCATGAACGCGACGCTGGGGTGGCCGGCATATCCGCTGCCCCACGCAGTGACAAGTGCAGCCAGAATAAGCGCTCCGCCCAGATAAATGAAATTCTGGTAAAAAGACATCACGGCAGCCGAGTAAGCCAACCCGATGCGCCGCGCCAGGATTTGCGCCGAGGCATAAGCCAGTGCGGAAAGAACTGGCAGCAGCGACGCAAGTTCAAAAACACTTGCGCCGGGCCGCACCATAATCAGCACGCCTACAAAACCAATCACAACGGCAGCCCAGCGCTGCGCGGTGATCTTCTCGCCAAGCAACGGGCCGGCCAGCGCAGTTACAAACAGCGGCACCGTGGCATACAACGCAGTGATGTCAACCAGCTTCATTACGGGGAAGGCCAGAAAGTAAGTTGTATACGCCATCAGCATCAGCACGCTGCGCAACACCAGGGCGCCAGCGCGTGGCGCGCGGGTGGCACGCAAGCCGCCTGCCTGCCAAACCAGAAAGAATAAAAAGGGGATTGCAGCCACGCTGCGAATCACAATTACCTCGTGCACCGGATACACGCCACTGACAGACTTGACCACCACATCCTGCAGCGAAAAAACAAATATGCCGGCGCACAGCCAGCCCACAGATTGAAAAGCTTTCGGGTGTTGCATGAGATTGGGGTGTAGAAAAGCGGGCTGCAGGCGCCACAAAAGTGCAGTGGTGCACGCTGTAGCCGCAGCTGCCCGCGCGGTGCACCCATTAGTGAACTGGCGCAGAATGACCAGCGCCGATACCTTACTGGTAGTTCCGGTTGCTTGTTACCGCCTGATCCAACAATAGCATAAACATGGGCAGCCAGAGACGCATCCGAATCCGCTGCCCTGGGCCAAAACTATGCTGGCTGGAAATGGTCGTTTGATCGCTCGGGCGACAACCCGCTGTGCAACTTAGCAGTCTGGGCATCGGCCGCCACTAGCTTCGCGCATTCCGGCTTGTGCTGCCGCAGGCGCTTCCAGTACTGCCGTGCTCAGGCACCGTGCACAATCCGGCCATCCACAATTGTCATCACCGGGCGCACATTCTTTACAAGCTCCGGGGCAGTCTGCTCCAGGTCCGCATCCAGCAGCACTAGGTCCGCCAGCAAGCCACTGCAAATGCGACCCTTCTCGTGTTCTTTGAACTCAGCCCAAGCCGCATCGCGCGTGTAGCCGGGCAGCAGCTGGTAAAGCGTGAGGTGGTCGTTGGGCTGGCCGGGCGCCCAGGGCAGGCGGTTGAGCCCCGCGTCCAGCCCCAGCATGGGATTGAACGGCGCCACCGACCAGTCGCTGCCGTTTACAAAGTGCGCACCGCAAGTCCGCAGCGCCCGCCACGCAAACGAAAGCGGCCAGCGGTCGTGCCCGGCGCGCGCGGGCCAAACATCAGTGGCCAGCGTGTCTGGCGGGCAGTGTGCAGTTTGCATGGACGCAATCACGCCCAGCTTGCGAAAGCGCTGCAGGTCAGAAGGCGCAATCAGCTCGATGTGCTCGATGCGATGGCGGCTGTCACGCGGGCCATTCAGGCGCCGGATCTCCGCAAAGCCGTCCAGTGCGCGCCGCACCGCGCCATCGCCGCAACAATGCACCGCCACTTGCAAACCCATGCGGTCGCAAGCGGATGCCATGCGAATGAAATGCTCAAGGCTGAAGAGCGCATCGCCGCGCGTATGCGGCGCATCCGCATACGGCGTAACCAGCAGCGCAGTGTAGCTTTCCAGCACGCCGTCCATGAAGAACTTGGCAGCGCCGCCGCGCACAAACGTACCGCGCACAGACTGCATCTCGGCCGCCGCTGCGAGCATTTCCAGTGTGGCAGCTGGCGTCACATGATACGGCACGTAAACGCGCAGGTTCATTTCGTGCGCCAGCTCCATGGCCTGATAGAGATGCATTTGCTCAAGGTCGCCATCCATGTTGTGCACACTGGTGACGCCGGCGGCATTAAGCAGCTGCACGGCGCGCAGCACAAGCTCGCGCTGGCGCGCAGTGGCTGGGTCCGGGAAGAGGTCGCGCACCGGCTGCATAGCCCCCGCCTCGCGCAGTTCGCCCGTGGCGAGGCCGGCTGCATCGCGCACTATCACGCTGTTGGGGCCGCGGGGCTCGCCGCCATTCAGGATGCCCGCCTGCTGCAGCGCGCAGGTATTGGCCCACGCCGTGTGCCCGTCATACGCCGTCACAAGCAGCGGCCGGTCCTCCCCCACCGCATCCAGCTGCGCGCGCTCGCTGATGATGTTGTAGCGCAGGCCCTGCCCGCGCAGGCCCGGCTGGCCGCCATGCGCGTGATCATGTTCGCGCAGCAGACGCTGCACATCTGCAACAGAAGCAGCAGTCTGCAGCTGCGCATGGCCAAGCCCGATCGCGCCCCACAGCAAATGCAGATGGCAGTCAATGAAACCCGGCAGTAGTGTGCACTGTTGCGCATCCACGAGGCGCGTGGCCGGCCCCTTGAACTCAGCGCAATCTTCCGCGCTGCCCACCGCCACGATGCGCGTGCCGCGCACTGCAACCGCCGCTGCCCGTGGCACCACCAGGTCCTGCGTGAGCACGCGCGCGTTTGAAATTATTAGATCAGCAGGCTGTGGCATTGCATTGTCCCCGGCAAAACAGGCTCCAATTCCTCAAAGTATAACTGACGGGATGTGCTAGAGCCCCGCATTTGGCAGCACAAATTAGCATGTAGACTCACTCTCGTGCGAATACTGGAATGGGCTTTGGTAGTGACCCAGCTTGCGGCTGCGGCTGCGTGGGCATGGCCGGCGCAGCGCGACGCGCGCTTGCGGCTTGGCTGGGCAGCGCTGCTGGCGGGCTTGCTGGTGCTGCAGCCAGTGCTGGAGGGCTACCGCTGGCAGCTGTGGGGACTGTACGCCAGCGGCGCGCTGCTGGCCGGCAGCCAGCTGCGGACCGGCCGCAGCCGCCTGGCAGGCAGCAGCCTGGCACTGCTGGTGCTGCTCTCCACCGCACCGCCACTTTTGTTTCCTGTGCCGCGCTTGATGCCACCAAGCGGCCCGCATGCTGTGGGCGTCACCACCTTTGCGGTAACCGATCCTGTGCGCAAAGAAATTTATTCCGGCAACCCGCTTGACGCGCGCGCGGTGCTGGTGCAGGTATGGTATCCCGCCGTGCCCGCACCCGGCGCGCAACGCGGCCCATGGCTGGATCAAGTAGAGCTGCTGGCGCCGATTATTTCGCGCGCAATCAAGATGCCGAACTTTCTACTGGACCATCTTAAGTACGGTGAGACAAATTCATACCCCAACGCACCCATCCTCAGCACACCGGCGCAGCTGCCGGTAGTGCATTTCTCGCATGGGTGGGACAGCTTCCGCACGCAGAGCACGTTCCTGATGGAAGAGCTTGCCAGCCAGGGCTACGTGGTGGTAAGCACGGAGCATCCCTATGGCGCCGTGGGCACCATCATGCCGGATGGGCGCATCCTGGCACACAACCGCGCCATCCTGCCGCGCGGTGCGCCGGCGGATGTGTACCATGCAGCGGCAGTACGCCAGGCAGAGCAATGGGTGGGTGATGTGCAACTGGTGCTTGAACACCTGCGCATGCTGCCCCAAACCGAGCCGGGTAATCAGCTGGCCGGCCGGCTGTTGCTGGAGCGCGTGGGCATTACCGGCCATTCCAATGGCGGCGGCGCGGCGCTTGAGTTTTGCAGTCGCTTTCCGCAATGTGGCGCCTACCTTGGCTTTGACCCGTGGATCAATCCCGTGTCTGAGCCGGCGCGCCGTGCCGGACTTGAACAGCCAGCGCTGTTTCTTTTTAGCGACGGAAAATCTTTGACGGGCTGGAACCCGGAGGAGAACCAGGAGCAGTTTGCGCAGGTGCAGCCAAACTTGCGCGGTCCCACGCTGCTGCTAACGCTGCGCAATAGCGGTCATTATGATTTTGCAGACTTGCCGCTGCTCAGCCCGCTGGCGCCGTTGCTGGGATTGAAGGGGTCGATTGAAGGGGAGCGTGCGCTAACAATAGTGCGCGCGATGAGCGTGGCTTTCTTTGATGAACATCTGCGCGGCCAGCCCCAGCTGCTGCTGCAAAATCCAGCCGCTGCCTTCCCCGAGCTGTATAGCACCAGCGATTAGCGGCGCCCAGCGCCCAAATAGTTATTTAAAAACTTCAGGAGAAGCAATCATCATGGCTTTGCATCCCGCGCGCATCGCGCGCATCCAAAAACAATTGCAGCAGGCGGACCTGGCGGCCCTGGCCGTGCTGCCCGGGCCCAACATGCAGTACCTTACCGGGCTCGAGTTTCACCTGAGCGAACGGGCCACGCTGTGCTTTGTGCCCGCCAGCGGCGCGCCGCTGCTGTTGGTGCCGGCGCTGGAGCAGACCAAAGCGCAAAGCGCTGGCTGCGAACTTTTTACCTTCACGGATGAAGCCGGCCCGCTGCAGGCAGCCACAGCTGCACTGCAAGCGCTGGCCTTGCGCGGCCCGCGCCTGGGCATCGAAGGGCGGCGCATGCGCTTTTTAGAACTGGACCTGCTGGCGCGCGCCGGCCTGCAAGCGCAGCCTACTGATGCGGACGCGGTGCTGGCAACGCTACGCATGTGCAAGGATGCCGGCGAGCTGCAAGCCATGCGCACTGCAGTTGATGTGGCGCAGCGCGCCCTGCTGGCCACGCTGCCCGCCATCCGCCCCGGCATCAGCGAGCGCGAGCTGGCCAGCGAGTTGACGGTGCAGCTGCTGCGCGCCGGCGCTGACGCCAGCATTCCGTTCAGCCCGATTGTGGCCAGCGGCCCCAACGGCGCAAACCCGCACGCATTTCCCACCGGGCGCGCGCTGCAAGCTGGAGATTTTGTAACTCTGGATTGGGGCTCCTCGCATGAAAACTATGTGGCGGACTTGACACGTACTTATGCGCTGTCCGGCGCTAAACTGCAGCCACAGCTGGAACAGGCCTACGCCGCCGTGCTGGCAGCCAACGCAGCCGGGCGGGCTGCAGCCCGCCCCGGCACCACCGGCCATGCGGTGGACCGCGCAGCCCGCGCCCCAATCGAAGCCGCCGGCCTCGGCAACTACTTCATCCACCGCACCGGCCACGGGCTGGGGCTGGAGGTGCATGAGGAGCCCGATATGAAGCAGGGCGAGCACCTGCCGCTGGAGCCGGGCATGACTTTTACGATTGAGCCGGGGGTGTACCTGCCGGGGATTGGCGGCGTGCGCATTGAGGACAACATGGTGATCACAGCCACCGGCGCGGAAAGCCTCACCACGCTGGCGCGCGAGCTGGTACCGCTGGCGTGACTTCCGACGCAAACGGCGCAGCGCCGCGCATTATGCCCGGTGCTGAGCCGTTTTACTTTAAGGGCACGGCCGCTGGTTGCTTGCTGCTGCATGGCTTCACGGCCACGCCCCAAGAGCTGCGCGGCCTTGGCGAACATCTGGCGGCCTGCGGCTACACGGTGCACGCGCCGCGCCTGCCGCACCACGGCACGCAGCCGGTGGACCTGACACGCTCGCGCTGGTGGGACTGGCAGCTGGCAGCGCAGGACGCGCTGCTGTTGCTGCGCGCCCAGTGCACGCAAGTTGCCGTCATCGGCCTCTCGCTGGGCGCCATGATTGCGCTGCAGCTGGCTGCGGAGCAAAGCGTCGCTGCCGTGGTTACGCTGAGCGCACCGTTTACAATTCCAGCAGACTGGCGCGTTCCGCTACTGCGTCAGCTTTCCCATGTGCATCCTTATATGAAAAAGACCAGCGCCACTGCGTCATGGGTGGACCCGCAGGCGCTGCAGCGCCGCGTGCAATACCGCGTGCGCCCACTGCGCGCGATGGCTGAGGTTGTGGACTACTTGCGCGTACTGCCGGCGCTGCTGCCGGCCGTGACTGCGCCGGCGCTGCTGATTCACTCCAGCGCCGACCGCGCCGTGACACCGGCCGACATGCAGCGCATTTGCGACCGGCTGGGCTCGCTGCACAAGGAAACTCTGCTGCTGCCGCGCGGCGATCATGTAGTCACCGAAGATGTGGAGCGCGGGCAGGTGTTTGCCGCCGTCGCAAAATTTTTGGCAAAGCAGATGCCGGCATGATGCGCTCCGTCACGGGCTGGATTGTCGGAATTTTTGCAGGCCTCAGCCGCAACCTGCAGCTGGTGTCACTGAGTTTGTTTCTGTGGGGCTTTGCCGAGGGCTTGTTCTACGACTTTGTGCCGCTGCATTTGCGCGACCTGGGCGCCGACGCAGTGCAGACCGGCTATGTGATAGCCCTCTCTCACTTTGGCCTGGCAATCACTATGCTGCCGGCCGGCATTGCAGCCGACCGCTACGGGCCGCACATTTCTGTGCTCATCAGCTGGCCGCTGGGCATTTTGGCGATGCTGATCATTGCATTCACTGATACCTTGGGGTGGTTCACGCTCGGCTGGTTCCTGTTTGGCTGCAGCGGGTTTGTGATTCCGCCGCTCACGCGCTACATCACTGACGGGCGCGGCGACCTGAGTCCACAGCGCGCACTGACCCTCGTGTTCTCTTCCTTTTCTGCGGGCTTCATGATCTCACCCACCATTGGCGGGTGGATAGCCCAATCCTACGGCTTGCGCAGCGCGTTCTATTCAGGGCTGGTGCTGGTGGTTGCATCCACGGTTGTGATCCTATTTACGCGGCCACTGCCGCACACCCCAACAGTAATTAACCGCGGCTACCTGAGCCTGACGCACAACCAGCGCTTTATGGGCTTTATGCTGGTCGTGTTCTTTGGCATGTTTACATTGCAGCTAGGCGTGCCGCTGACGTCGCGCTATTTGCAGGAGACGTGGCAGGTGAGCTTGGCGCACATCGGCATCCTCGGATCCGTGCTGGCCTTTGGCGAATTCTCGCTCGGGTTTGCGCTGGGCGGCCTGCCGCCGCGGCGCGTGTTTGCAGTGCTGCAGGCTGCCGGCATTGTGTATGCTTTGCTGCTGCTCAACACCGGCAGCCTGCCGCTGCTGGCCATTGCATTCTTCCTGCGCGCCGGCGTGGGCATCTCCCGCCGCTTTGTGGACGCGATCTCGATGCGCGTGGTGCCATTTCATCAGCACGGGCTGGCATTTGGGCTGAGCGCCACAGTAACCTTTGCAGCCGGCATGCTGGCGCCGGCGGCTGCGGGCTGGCTCTATGCCCTCAACCCCAGCCGGCCGCTTCAGGCAAGCCTTCTGTTGTTGCCCGTGGCAGCCGTGCTCACCTATCTGCTGGCGCCGCGCCCGGTGGATGGACTCCCGGCGCCCCCGCCCATTCCAAGAGTGATCGGCTAGGGCCTCGCCGGCCTACAGCGGCCGCTTTGCCGGCAGTCCGGCGCGGCGCGGATATTTGGCCGGCGCTGCTGCCTGCTTGGCCACCAACACCAGAAAACGCGGCTCCGCCACACCAGGCAGCTCCACCGGCAGCAGCTGCGTGAGGCAGCCGCCCAGCACTGCCAGCGCAGCGGAAGCTTGCTGGGCCTCGGCCGCTGCAGTGCTGCCTTTTTGCGCCAGGCAAAATCCGCCAATGCGCACGAGCGGCAGCAAATATTCGAGGAGCGCGGGCAGCGGCGCAACAGCCCGCGCAATTGCCCAGTCATAATGCTCGCGGTGCGCAGCTGCGCGCCCGATCTCTTCCGCGCGCGCATGCAGCACGGTGACGCCTTTTAACTTCAGCAGCTGCACCACATGCTCAAGAAATTCGCATTTCTTGCGCGTCGCCTCTATCAGCGTCATGCGCAGCGCAGGATACACAATCTTGAGCGGCAGGCCCGGAAAGCCCGCCCCACTGCCTACATCCACTACTTTCAAGTTCGGCAGCACGGCGCCGGTCGCCCGCAGAGCCAGCACACATGAAAACGAGTCTAAAAAGTGCTTGATGCGAATGCCCGTGGGATCGATGATGCTGGTGAGGTTGCGCTGCTGGTTCCAGCTGGTGAGCTCGATGGCAAACTGCTCAAGCGCCGCCAGCTGTGCCCCGTCAAGTTCAAGGCCCAGCAGTGCATGCGCTGCAGCTGCAAGCGCTTTCATTCAGCTGTGCCCGGCGCTGTCTGCTGCTGCAGGGCCACCGCACACAGCAGGCCCAGCACGCACACCAGCGCGGCAATCAGGGCCATCTCGTCAATCACCTGCGTCGTGGAATTCACCAGCAGCTGCACCTGCGCAGCAAAGTCCGTTGCTGCCATGCCCGCCGTGCCGGCCAGCAGCAGCGCATTTGAGCGCTCCAGCCCGAATGTCGTCATGGCCGAAACGCTCACGCTCATGCCAATCAAGCGCATGATAATCACAAGCGCAGAAGCCGAGCCGCGCTCGCCTTCGGGAACGGCATCCACCACGGTTGTGGTGATGGGCGCAAGGGTGTGGCCCAGGCCGCTGCCAGCGAGGAGCAGGCTGCCCACCACAAACATAGCGCTCTGCTGCAAGTCCGCGCTGCCAGCCAGCCCGCGCAGCCCTTGCGTGAAGAGCGCATAGATTGCGGCACTGTGCTGCACCTGCCAGCGGCTCATGGCCAGCAGGCCAGCCACACCCAGCGCGCAGCCCAGCAGCGCCGCCGTCCGGTTGCCCGCGCGCTGCGCCACCCACCCGCCGCCAATTGCAGCCAGCGCCATCGGCAGCGTAAACGCAGATAGCAGGTAGCCGGTCAGCAGCGCCGCGCGCTGCGGCTCCAGGCGCTGCATGATGGTGGTGACGGTGTTAATGTAAAGTGGCACGCTCACAAGCCCCACCATCAGGCAGAAGCCCAGCAGCAGGTTTAGCGCGGTGGCCGCACTGAACGCGCGCTGGCGAAATGCATTCAGGTTGAGCAAGGGCTGCGCGTTGCGCCACTCCACCAGCAAAAACGCCAGCAGGGCGCAAGCAGTCACCAGCAGCCAGCCCGGCGAGAGGCCGGCTGTCCCGCCCGCTAATTGGCTGCCGGGCTGCGGGTCGGCACCGGTGTTCAGCGCCAGGTTGAGTGCCACAAGCATAAGGCTCACCAGCAGTGCGCCACCCCAATCAAAGCGCATGCCAGCCGGCTGCGGTCGTCCCGCCGGCAGCCAGCGCGCCAGCACCAGCAGCGCAACACCGGCCAGCGGCACATTCACCCAGAACAAAACCGGCCACGGAAAATATTGCACCATCACGCCGCCATACAAATGGCCCAGCACCCAGCCGGCTGTGTCCACGCCACCGATGATGCCCAGCGGCACAGCGCGCTTGCGCGCGGGAAACATATCGCCAATCAGCGCCATGCTTACCGGCACGAGCGCTCCCGCGCCAAACGCCTGCACCACACGGCCGGCAATCAATACGTACAGCGCCAGAAATCCAGAGTCGGGGCGCAGGCCCAGCGTGCGCCGCAACAGCCATTGCATCAGCGCTGCTGGCCAGCCGGGAGCCAACGCCACCCATGCAGAGCCGAGCATAAAGATGGCCAAGCCCAGCAACAGTACGCGCTGCCGGCCCCACATGTCCGAGACGCGGCCCATGAAAGTCATGGAGATGGTGTAGGCCAGCAAGTAGCCGCTCACCATCCACGCTGCATCGTTGAGGCCGGTCTGCGCTGGAATGCCAAGGTCCGTCATCAGCGCCGGCAGCACGGCGGAGATCACCGTCAGGTCCAGCGCACCAATAAATATTGGCACGCATACCAGCGCCAGGATGGCGTTTGGGCTTAGCCGCCCGGCATCCGGAGCTGGTTGGTCAGTATTCATACAAAGGTGAATATAACTGGGCTGATTGCTTGGTTGAGCGGGCTAAGGACGTACTTGCTTGACACCTGCTGGCGCGCAAAACTATAATCCGAAAACATTCCTCGGTAGCTCAATTGGCAGAGCGATCGGCTGTTAACCGGTTGGTTCCTGGTTCGAGTCCAGGCCGAGGAGCTTCGGGCCGCGCACTTGCGATAAAGTGCGCCACCGCGCCCGCCCACGTTCCCAGCAAACCGCGAGTGTAAAGTCATACCGCCCCAAATGCGGCAGCCAACGCCGCGTGCGCTGACGGTATTTTCAAGCACGATTTCCGCGCTGGCGAAATGCACCCAAGCCATTCCGTGGTGTCTTTCCAGCTTCACCTCACAGTCTTAAGGGTAGGCGTCATGACACAATTGGTCACCAATAGTTCGCCATTAGTTCGCCCGCCCAGACTTACCCGTTGCTTCGCCGCGCAGCACGCGCCAACTTTCTGATTTACAGAAAGCAATCGCTGTGATGCAAAATTTCGTCGGGCTGAACTCGCGTGCATATTAAACACCCGGCAGCATGGCCAGCAGCTCGCGCATTTCCACTATGCGCAAACAGTCCGTGGACGCGAACACATCATGGCGGTCAATCAGCACCGGCAGCAGGCCTGCGCTGCGGGCGCCCGCCACGTCCGCATAATAGTTGTCGCCCACATAGACGGCAGCATGCGGCGCGGATTGCACGCGGCGCAGTGCGGCATGCATAATGCCCGGTTCCGGCTTCCAGCTATCCACTTCACCAGCCGCCAGCGTGAAATCAAACAGCTGCTGCATTTCCAACTCGGCCACCACCGCGCCCAATGGTTCGAGGCGATTGGAAACAAGCGCCACTTTATATCCGCGGTCGCGCAGCGCCTGCAGCGTGGGGCGCACATCATCCGGCACAGAGCTTGTGTACAGCGCACCATCATTGGCCACCCCGCCCGCAATCGCAGCCGCATGCGTCGCCACCGCATCCCCCAGCCCCAGCGTGCGGAGCTGCATCGCGGCAAAGTGCTCCCAGAACGCCGCGCCCTTGCCAAAGCGCGCCCGATCGCGCTCCACCCGCGGCCGGTCCACCCAGTAGGAATGCTCATAGCGCATCAAGCGCTGCAGCGCCCGCCCGGGCGGCTGCAGGCCGCGCGTCGTGCACGCATCCAAAAAGCGCTGCACGTAGACGGCAATATTTAGGTGCAGCGTGCCATCCAAATCAAAGAACACGGCGTTGCAGTTTTGAATTATTGTCATTGCAAACCCTCAGCCTGTACCTACCGGCCGTGTGCGGGCTTCACCCGCCAATGAAAGACATCTCAACTTTGTGAAGCGGGATGGTTTCGCGGCTGCGGACTTCAGAGTAGCGATCGGTGCGGCGCGCCCAAATTTGCGCCAATTCGCGCCGGATGAGCGCATCATCGGCGCTATCGCGCAACAGCGAACGCAAGTCGTGGCCTTCAGCTGCAAACAGGCAGGTGTACAAGCGCCCATCAGCAGAAATGCGCGCGCGTGTGCACGCGCCACAAAACGGCTGCGTCACGGATGAAATAATGCCCACTTCGCCGCTGCCATCACGGTAGCGCCAGCGCTCAGCCACCTCGCCGGTGTAATTGCGCACCGCCGGCTCAATGCCAAACTCCGCATCCAGCAGGCGCACTATTTCCGCTGCCGGCACAACCTCGGCCAGCTTCCAGCCGTTGGTGGTGCCCACATCCATGTACTCAATGTAACGCAGAATGTGCCCACTGCCGCGGAAGTGACGTGCCATCGGCACAATCGAATGCGCGTTTACGCTGCGCTGCACCACCATGTTCACCTTTATCGGCAGCAGCCCGGCACTGGCAGCCGCCTCAATCGCTTGCAGTACGCGCGCCACAGTGAAGCCAGCATCGTTCATCGCGCCAAAGGTTGCATCGTCGAGCGCATCCAAACTGATTGTGATGCGCTGTAAGCCAGCGGCCTTGAGCGCGTGCGCCAGCTCCGGCGTGAGTGCCGCGCCGTTGGTTGTGAGTGTCAGGTCCTGGATGCCCGGCACGCGCGCCAGCATGCCCACCAGCTTTTCAATCTGGCGCCGCAGCAGCGGCTCGCCGCCGGTGAGGCGCAGCTTGGTAACGCCCAGCTCCGCCGCCACGCGCGCCACGCGCTCGATCTCCTCAAATGTCAGCAGCTGCGGGCGCTGCATAAAAACATGGTCCGGCCCAAAGACATGCTTGGGCATGCAGTACGGGCAGCGGAAATTGCAGCGGTCGGTGACGGAGATGCGCAGGTCGCGCAGCGGCCGGTGCAGCGTATCCACCAGCTGCGGGCTGCCGGGTGGCGGAAGGGGCGGGGTCAGCATTTGGCTGCGCACACTGCGTCGCGCCCGCTCAGTATAATCGCTCTGATGGATGCAAAATCCCTGCAAATGCTGGAGCTGCCGCGCGTACTGGAGCAGCTGGCAGCATTCACTTTGTTCTCTGCCAGCCGCGAGCTGGCGCTGGGGCTGGAGCCCGCCACGCACAGCGCAGCCGTGGCCCGGCTGCTAGCAGAAACCAGCGAGGCGCGCGGCTTGCTGCAAACGCATCCGGAGTTGACAGTGGGCGGGGCACGCGATGTGCGCCAGTCGGCGCAAGCCGCAGCCCGCAGCGCAGCCCTGCAACCTGCCGAGCTGCTGGAGGTGAAAGCCACGCTCGCTGCCGCCCGCGAGCTCAAGCGCGGCCTGGCGCGGCTGAGCGCGCGCTACCCCCTGCTCAGCGGCAGCGCGCAAGCACTCCCCGAATGCCCTGGCGTGGTCGAAGCCATCACGGCTGCGCTCAACGAGCGTGGCGAAGTACTGGACAGCGCTGCGCCACGCCTGCGTGCCTTGCGCGCGGACCTGCGCACCTCGCATGACCGGCTGCTCACCAAGCTGCAATCCATTGTCAGCTCGGCGCGCAACGCGCCATACCTGCAAGAGCCCATCATCACGCAGCGCGGCGACCGCTACGTGATCCCGCTCAAGGCCAACTTCAAAGGCCGCATCCGCGGACTGGTGCACGACCAGTCCACCTCGGGCGCAACGCTGTTCATCGAGCCACTGGCCGTGGTGGAGCTGGCCAACCAGTGGCGCACGCTGCAATCCGAAGAAGCAGCCGAGGTGCGGCGCATTCTGCTGGAGCTGAGCGCGCTCGTGGGCGCGCAGGCAACTGCAATTGGCACGCTCGTGCAGCTTCTGGCAGAGCTGGACCTTGCGCTGGCGAAGGCCAGGCATGCGGACGCCCTGCAAGCCAGCCCGGCCGAGCTGCACGCGTGGCCGGCTGCCGGCCCGCAAGCTGGCAGCGTGCTGCAGCTGCGCGGTGCGCGCCATCCACTGCTGCCCGCGCACAGTGCCGTTGCCATCGATGCCGTGCCGCAAGCCGGCACACGCATCATTGTCATCAGCGGGCCCAACACCGGCGGCAAAACTGTGGCGCTGAAAACCATTGCCCTGCTGGCGCTGATGAACCAGTGCGGCCTGCACATCCCCGCGCTGCCCGGCTCAGCACTGCCAATTTTTAGCGGCGTCTTCGCAGACATTGGCGACGAGCAGTCACTGCAGCAAAACCTCTCCACATTTTCCGCGCACCTCACCAACATCATCCGCATCCTGGCGCAGGTGGATGCGCACGCACTGGTGGTGCTGGATGAGCTGGGCGCCGGCACCGATCCCAGCGAAGGCTCCGCGCTGGCGCGCGCAATCCTTTCGCACCTGTTGGAAAGCGGCGCCACCACCATCGTCTCCAGCCACTCGCACAAGCTGAAGGACTATGCACACAACACACCCGGCGTCACCAATGCCAGCGTGGAGTTTGACCCGCAGACGCTGGCGCCCACGTACCGGCTGACCATCGGCCTGCCCGGGCGCTCCAACGCGCTGGCAATTGCTGCGCGCCTTGGTCTGCCGCAAAGCATTGTGGCTGCAGCGCGCACGCTGGTGACGGCCCAGGACCAGGAGGCCAACAACCTGCTGGAGGACATTCAACGCCAGCTGCAAGTTGCGCGGGCGGAACGCACCCTGGCAGAAAGCGAACACGCAGCCGGGCAGCTGCGCACTGCCGAGCTGGCACTGCTACAGCAGCAATTGGCCGCCGAGCGCACAACTGCCAAAGCAGCCGCGCGCGCCAGCGCGCAACAAGAGTTGGATGCCGTGCGCCTCGAGGCAGCGCAGCTGCGCGCTGACCTGCGTGAGGCGCGCCTGCCGCTGCTTGCGCTGCGCGCAGCCGAGCTGAAGATAATTGCGCTGGAAGAGACACTGGCGCAGCCGGAACCGGAGCCAGACCGGCTGCCGGCCTTAAGCCCGGGCAGTGTGCGCCTCGGGGACAGCGTACTCGTAACGCCCCTCAACGCCATTGGAGTTGTAACCGGCCTCACTGCAGCCGCAGCCGAGGTGCGCGTGGGACGCCTGCAAGTACGCGCGCAGCTGGACGAGCTGCGCCCGGCACCCGCTGCTCCCGAAGCAACGGCCGATGCGCCAGACCCCGAGCCACCACACCGCCCCTCGCCCGGCTTGGAGCTGCACTTGCGCGGCGAACGCGTTGAAGACGGCTTGGAAAAACTGGAGCGCCACCTGGATGCAGCCGCACTAGCGGGCCTACCGTGGGTGCGCATTGTGCATGGCAAAGGCACGGGCCGCATGCGCAGCGCAGTCCGCAGCGCACTGCGCGACAACCCGCAAGTGACCGCCGTGCAATCTGTGCCGGAAAACGAAGGCGGCGAGGGCGTCACCCTCGCCATGCTGGCATAAAGCCGCGCGCAGCCAGCCATGCCGGAAACAACACATAATCACGCGTTGCCAACGCTCCCGCCGCTCACTTATCGCGGTGCTGCGCTGTACTGCGAGGACGCAAACCTCGCTGATTTAGCACTTGAGTATGGCACGCCGCTCTACATTTATTCCCAAGCCCGCATTCTGCAAAACGTACGCCAGCTGCAAGCGGCTTTTGCTCCCGCCAACCCGCTGCTCTGTTTTTCGGTGAAGGCCAATAACAACCGCGCATTGCTGGCTTTGCTGCACGCTCAGGGGCTTGGCTTCGATGTAGTGAGCGGCGGCGAATTGCACTGCGCAATGCGGGCGGGCGCTCCCGCGCATAACATTGCCTTTGCCGGCGTGGGCAAAACTGATGCCGAGCTGCAGCAGGCGCTGCAGGCCCGCGTCGGCTGGCTGAATGTGGAGACAGCCGAGGAGCTGGAGCGCCTCGAACAATTCGCAGCCAGCGCCGGTGTGCGTCAGCAAGTTGTGCTGCGCCTCAATCCCGCCATCGATGCCGATACCCACCACCAGATTGCCACCGGCGGCGCCAATGCAAAGTTCGGCCTGCTGGTGGCAGAGGCACGCGCCCTCGCCGCCCGGCCGTGGCCGCATCTGGATCTGTGCGGCGTGCATTTGCACATCGGCTCGCAATTGCGCAGCCCCGCCGCAACCCTGGCTGCGCTGGATGCTGCGCTGGAGTTCATGCGCGCCAGCCTGCCCAACGCCACCGTGTTGGATTTAGGCGGCGGCTTCCCGGTTGCTTATCAGCTGGGAGAGGAAGTACCCGACATCACCGTCTTTGCGGTGCCAATACTGCAGCGGTTGAAGAACTACGGCCGCCCGCTGCGCTTGCTGCTGGAACCCGGCCGCTGCCTGCTGGCAGATGCCGGCGCGCTGCTCGTAACCGTGCTAGCGGTGCGCAACCGCAGTGCAGCGCGCACCATCATAGTCGATGGCGGCATGCACACCCTTGCGCGCCCCGCAATCTACGGCGCGCACCATGAGCTGCTGCCAGTGCGCCACACTCCCGCAACCACCCCGGCCGACGTGGCCGGCCCGATCTGCGAATCCACAGACTATCTGGCCCGCAACCGCAATCTGCCCGCACTGCAGCGCGGCGACCGGCTCGCCATTTGCACCACCGGTGCCTACGGCTACAGCATGGCCTCGCAGTACAACGCCCAGCCACGCCCGGCAGAGGTACTGTTGGCCGGCGCCAGCGCCCGCATCATCCGCCGCCGCGAAACATTCGCGGATTTGGATGGCGCAGATGGATAACGAGAAACAGGAAGCTCAAAAGCAAAGAGGCTTCGCAAAGCAATTTCGAAGCAGCGGCGCACCAGCACCAGCCGGGACAGCAACCTAATCAGGCATATGATTGCAATGCTATCAACGCAATTATTCATGCTGCAAACATTTTCACCCCACAAACGGACACTCCAGCAAAAATGAACTACACCCTTCTCGCTTGGCTCGCCTATGCCATCGTCACTGCACTTGGAATGGTCGGTTTAGGTAACATATTTTGGTCAGTGATCAAAAACAATTTGCCATTGCCAAAACCGTCCGCCCCCATAGAACACCCCTTGTTTATAGTGGGCCTGAGTTTATTTCTTGGCTATCTACTTTACGAGGAGCTACTGTATTTACTAGCGGCTGTGCAGCTTTTTCGACCAATGATTGTGACGATCGCGGCGAGCTTGCTACCTGCCACCGGCATCAGTTGGCTTATTCTCCGGAAACTCACGTTGCAAAAGCACGCCCTAATTCTCGTGGCTTCACCGCTGGAAACAGCGGTGTTAGCTGCAATGATCATGTTCGTGTACGTAAACCTATCCAGCCAACACCATGGTCCAACCACCCTTAACCGGGATGCCAACCGAGGCCTGCCCCTACCCCAACTCCCCGGCCGCCAGCCCAACTACATGCTCAAAAATAGCCAGGCCTTCCTCAACCTCCGGGCGGGTGATAAGTAGTGGCGGCGCCATGCGCGCCGTGCTGGCGCCACACGTCAACAGCAGCAGGCCGTGCTCAAACGCCAGGTGCTCCACGCGCTCGGCCAGCGCTGCGGCCGGCTTATGCGTGCGCGCATCTTCAACAAATTCCACGCCAATCATAAGGCCGCGTCCGCGCACATCCCCAATGCAGGCGTGGCGGGTTTGCATCTGGCGCAGGCGCTCCATTATGAATGTGCCCGTGTCTTGTGCGTTTTGCAGGCCGCACTCTTCCACCAGCTCCAGCGTAGCCAGCGCAGCCGCACATGCCAGCGGGTTGCCACCGTAAGTGTTGCCGTGCGCGGAAGGCGGCCAGGTGGACACGCTCGCGCGTGCCAGCATCACGCCCAATGGCACGCCGCTGGCAATACCCTTCGCGCATGCCACAAGGTCCGGCTCCACACCGCTATGCTGGATCGCCCACCACTTGCCGGTGCGCCCCACGCCGCTTTGCACCTCATCGCAAATCAACAGGATGCCGTGCCGGTCGCACAGCTGGCGCAAGCGCGGGAAAAAGCTGGCGGGCGGCACAATGTAGCCCCCCTCGCCTTGAATGCTCTCCACCAGGATGGCCGCGACCGTGTCCGGCGCCACCTGCCGCGCAAAAATTACCCGCTCCAAATAGTTGACAACCGTTTCGCCGTAATCCGCATCGCCGGGCTGCGCTCCCAGCACCGGCCGGTACGCATCCGGATACGGGATGTGCGTAACGCCGGGCATCACTGCATAGCCGCGACGCTGCACCGTGCGGCTGCTGGTAAAAGAAAGCGCACCGGTTGTGCGGCCGTGAAAGCCGCCAAGAAAGCCGATAAAGTTTTCGCGCTTAGTGTGATAACGCGCCAGCTTCAGCGCTGCCTCCACCGCCTCTGTGCCGGAGTTGCACATAAAGCTGCGCGCCGGCTCGGCAAACGGCCGGATGCTGTTGAGGCGTTCCGCCAGTTGCACCCACGGCTCATGATAGAAGTCCGCGGAAACATGCACGAAGCGCTCTGCCTGCTGCTGCACGGCCGCCACCACCCGCGGATGTGAATGGCCGGTCGCATTCACAGCAATGCCGGCAATAAAGTCGATGTAGCGGTTGCCGTCCACATCGGTCAACTGCGCACCCCGGCCTTCAGCCACTACCAACGGATAGGGACGCCCATGTGCCTGCGACACAACCTGTGCATCGCGCGCAAGCAAGGCGCGCGCGCGCGGCCCAGGCGTAGCCAGCCGCCGCACCGGATAAACGGCCGCCTGCGCCGCTGCGACCTCCACCGGCGCATGCCCGTTGCTTTCTTGCTCAGTAGCCGGCACTGCTTGTAATTTCTCTTTGCGTTTTATGAACATGTATTCTCGTAAACGCGCCCGTTGCGCCCGGTTGCAAAGCACCAAAACTGGTACTCGTTATTCTTAAGCCGGCTCACTTCAATTACCACCGGCGCACCGGCTGCGGTACTCGCGCGCCCGGCCATATCGCGCATCACCTTCTCAAATTCCGCCGGCGTCCGAAACAAAAAAATCTCCACCTTGTCCGCCTTCACACTCCAGCGCGTTATCTCAACTATCTTGCTCAAGTAGCCAAGCTCAGCCTGTACCGCCTTCTGTTGCGCCGGCTCCAACGCCACATAATCCGGCGTGCCCCCGCAAGCCGCCAGCAACCCGGCTACCATCAAGCGCCATAAGATTAGCTTCAACATTGCGCAACTTCTAGAGATTATATCCGCCCGGCGTGCTGGGCACTCGATGGGCTGTAAACACAGCTATTTACACCGCGTTTCCCGTGAGAGGAAGCTCGTACCCTATGGCCCGCAGGCTGCCGCTCCCCGGGCTTCAGCAGCCCTGCCACCACGCGCCACGCAAGGGTGGGCACAGCGCTGGCACATCCTGCGCAATCAGGCTACGGGCACTTGAACGGCGGCACCAACATGTACACGTCGTCATTCCAGACATCCGCCTCATCAATCCCATTCGGGCCAGCCGAAAAAACAACGTCATAGCGGCCCGCCTCGCAGCCACCGCCTTCCATCTCATTCTCATCAAACAGATACGGCGAACCCCACGGATCGCGCGGCAAATCTTCAAAACCCACTTTCTGCCATTGCGCAGCCATGCCCACAATGCACGGATCATCCTCCACTAGATTGGTCAGGTTCTGCCCCTTCCGGCACTTGGCGTTGCCATCGCTGTAAAAATCGCCCGTGATCTCGCCCAGCACAGCGTTGTTGCTAACCCGCGCCTGCTTAATCCGCTCCACGAGCTGGGGTAATTCCTTCTCCACTGCGCTTTGGCGCGAGCTCTCCCGCACATTGTTCAGGCCAATCAGTACCACTGGCGCCACCAACCCCAACACCAGCACCACCTTCACCGGCTCGCGCAGCACATACGACCATGCCGCCTGTAAGTAACCCGCAAGTTGATCTAACATTTATCCTCTATAAGATGAAGTTGCAAGGTGCACGCGAGACCTTTGAGAGATCAGACCCCGTCACTGGCAGTTATAACGCACCACAAACCTCACGCCCCTCTAAAATCAGACCAAGTAACCCACGCATACCCCTAGGATGCCTCGACGACCGCCGCATTTGTGTTCTGATCCACTGAAACTCGGGTCATCAGCGCCACTACCACCAGCATTATCACCAGCATTGGCAGATTGTTACCCAGCCACGCCGGTTTATACACATAGGAAAACAAAGTTGAAGAATAGGCAAGTGAAAGGATCAAAACAAGTAAATTAGTCACGGCCTGTCTCTTCGGATCCGTGAAAGTGCCAACCTGCCCCAAATAAATGGCCATGGGGCCCGCCAACAGCGCAAGTGTGTAATCGTGACTCACCGCGGGCAGCACGAGCGCCAACACAGTACAAGCTAACATCAACGCCCCATCAACGCCCGCTCTTTTTCGCGACATCGAAGCGAGCAGAATAACCAGAGCACTGGTTAGTACAATCGCCAGCACAAGCACCTGAACCGACCATGCGTCCCGCAGCAACTCCGCCCATGGGGCTTCTTGTACTAAAACCGACCCAGCTAAGCCTTTGGCGAATGAATCAAAAGAGTGGTTTCCCACCCAAACACCTTTCCCAGCGGAGTAGCGTGCCAAAACTCGCGCGAACTCCGTGAACCGGTCGAGACCCAGCACAAACAGCAATGCAATATTTGATGACACCAACGCCGCCAATCTGGACAAGTTGCGTGTCCAGTGCGACCAGTTCGCAACAAACAAAACAACAAAAATGCACGGATACACCTTTAGCTGCACTGCAACCAAGAACAGTAAGTAACCGAAAAAACGATACTTAAACTGATAGTGGAAGATATAGACGGCGAGCAGGCACAGCGAAATTGCAACAACATTGAACTGCCCGCGTTCCAGCTCAAATTGCAACCCGTAGGATGTCAGGCCTGTAACAAAACAAAACGTCACAATCTGAAGTGCAGGACTCCTACCGCACCTTACCAGCCATGGAACGACCACAGTCGCAAGTCCAAACGCCAATACAGTGCTAACCGTCACTACCGCATACGACAGCTGGGCATCCATAAACAGCAACGGGTAAACCAAAACGTACCCCAATGGTGGATAGGGGATCTCCATCGGGTCAATCAATTTACCAGTTGAATACCAGCTCTCCAAATTGGTTTTGCTGATCAACCAATCGTTGCCGATCGGATCATATGTGGGAATATATTGTGGGAACTGCATCACATGATCAGAGTTGAGAAACACCGGTAACAAAAAAAACGCGACATAGACAGCGAAATAACCGGCCAGTACGTAAACAATCACAGGCTGGGTAAGCACGGCGAGCCACGTTGGCGCGCGGGGTTTCATTAGAGTATCCACAGGTGAAACTTCACGCATATTCAAGCGCTACTGACTAAGACGGATCCTTGTCCCACGTTTTCAGAACCGTTACCCGCAGCCTTCCAAACTCCTGCGCCGATACAATTTCTTCGGGCGGGAAGCTAGTTGGGTTACTCGCATAACTAATCACATACCGGCCCGTACCAACCCGCCGGTTGACAGTACCCTCCTGGTAGTTTGACCAGCCATAGGTTCTCATGAATTGCCAGTCATATGGCCTGCCAAACGTATAGACAGCACCATTTGCCACTGCGTTCTTTGCGCCCCACTCAGGAAGCCACGGCCAGGCGCCCGTCAAGTCATAATCAACGGGAACCACCGTACTTCCCTGTCCAACCTGGAGCCAGTCGTTCGCGATAAATGCAACTGCCTGCTCTTTACAAAGCAGGGCAACATCAGCACCCAACAGTTCGTCCCCCCGATACTCGAGGTGCTGCACCACGAGCCAAGGGGTGGACACCATTGCCAACGCGAAAAACAACACCGCATTCGCTCTACTAAGCGGTTTCAATACCCATTCCAGTACCGGCAATTCCACAAGCATCAACTCGTAGGCGGAAAAAACAAGAATCAAGAAGAACGGGAGAAACTGAATAGCAAGATCGCCGCGTTCCCCCCTGTGAAACAAGGGGCCGCCCATCCACGCACTCACAATCGCTGCCCACAGCGGCAGTAAACCCAAGGCAAGCACGAAGACCGCCTTGGAGTCAAGTGTCCGCCCAGTTGCCCGCCTGCGAAACACAGCTTTTGAGGCCAGAAAAACAATCAAACCACACAGACTAAAGTACTGAAATTTGAGCTGCCAAGATAAAAGCAATGCAAGCCTGCTAAGGTCCGGCCCCAAAATATCGGGGGCTGACAGGTTAGGCCCCCAGAGAAGATCTGTGAACCTGTACAGATACAGTGGGGTCATTAATACTGCCTCATAACCCATCTTCATGCGCATCCAGTAATCTGGTTCTGCCAGACTAGCCAAATCTGATAAATCAACAACTGAAAAATAGGGTATCCAGGTAAGCAGGCAGGAGGCACACAAAGCACAGAGTGCCGCAGCCACAGAACGCACACCCCAGATTTCGTGAATAACAAACGGCTTAGTGACACTTGCACCAAGCAGGTTAGGGGCGGCAACACAAAAAAGTACTATGAGCGCAAAAACAATCGGCAGAATAATTCCAGAGAAATATATTGCGGCGCAGAACATCAACAAGAACCAAAGCAAAAAGAAAACCCAAAACCCAGCCTGTCCAGTGATCACCGCAAACAACAGCAGCGCACACAACGGAGTGAGAGACGCAAATATCCATGGCGGATACAATTCAACCGAGATACCCTTCAAGGCAGGCGCCGCAATTGCAACGAGCAAAAATGTCCACTTTACATAACGGTCATCGAACAGCTGGTTGGCAAGAACCAACATAACCAGCGCCTGCAGCACGCCAAGCACTACGCTTATGGAGCGCAGGGTCGGCAGAAAGCTCAAGAACCAAGCCAGCAGCGGGAAGCCATTCGGCAAGAAAACCGAGTAAGAACTGACAATACCAACTCTTGGATAATGCTCTTGTAATGAACTGCCCAGCCACAGTATGGAACCCTGATCCACCCCCCATTCAGCAATCCCAGCCACGGAATAGCGATCCCAAATGACCAGCATGGCAAAGAGCGTGAATAGTAGATAGCGCGCACGTTTCGCCGCAAGCACACCCTCAATGCCCGCAGAGACCCTCTGGAGATATGAAGAAACCATAATGGTTTTGATAAGTGCGTGCAACGCCCGACAGAAAGGCAGGCTAGCCGCCCAATTTCAATCTATGGCTCCGGTGAGCCTTGTTTGTTCGATATTCCCGCAAGAGATGCCGCACCCGCTTCCAGCGCCGCATTTCCAAGGATCAGGTCTGCCGCCTTCTCGGCAATCATCATCACCGGCGCGTAGATGTTGGCGTTGGTGACATTGGGCATCACGGAGGCATCCACCACGCGCAATCCATCCACACCGTGCACGCGCAGGCTGTCCGGCGCAACAACGGCCAGTGCGTCCACGCCCAGCTTGCAGGTGCAGCCCGGGTGCAGCGCAGTTTCGGCGTCGCGCGCCACCCACTCCAGCACTTGTGCGTCGGTCTGTACTTGCGGGCCCGGCGAGAGCTCACCCCCGTTGAGCGCGGCGAATGCCGGCTGGCCCAGAATGCTGCGCGCGCAGCGCACTGCCTCCACCCACTCTTTTCGGTCGGCGGCAGTGGAAAGATAATTGAAGCGCAAGACCGGATGCACTTGCGCATCCGCAGACTTGATTTTTACCGAGCCGCGTGCATCAGAATACATGGGCCCTACATGTACCTGATACCCGTGCCCGCCCCGCGGCGCGCTGCCGTCATAGCGAATAGCCAGCGGCAAAAAGTGGAACATCAGGTTTGGGTATGCAACTTGTTCGTTGCTGCGAATGAAGCCGCCCGCCTCAAAATGATTGGTGGCCGCCGGGCCCGTGCGATGAAAGAGCCATTGGTAGCCAATCCACGGCTTGTTGTACCAGCGCAGGGCTGGCTGCATGGAAACCGGCTGCAGGCAGGCATGCTGCACGTACACTTCCAAATGATCCTGCAGGTTTTCGCCAACGCCCGGCAGATGCTGCACAGCCCGGATGCCGTGCTGCGCCAGCTCCGCTGCATCACCAATTCCCGAGAGCTGCAGCAGCTGCGGTGAATTGATGGCGCCGCCGCAGCACAGCACCTCTCCGGCCAGCACCCGCTCGGTGCGGCCGCCACGCACGTACTCCACGCCTACCGCGCGCCGCCCTTCAAATAATATGCGCGTGGTCAGCGCGCCGCAAATCAACTGCAGGTTGCGGCGCTGCAGCACCGGGTGCAAGTACGCGCGCGCAGCGCTCAGACGCCGGCCGCGCCGGATGTTGCGGTCGAACGCCGCGAAGCCTTCCTGCTGCCGGCCATTCACATCATTTGTAAGCGGATAGCCGGCCTGCTGCACCGCGGCAAAGAAGGCAGCAAACAGCGGGCCTTGGCACGGGCCGCGCTCCACCACCAGTGGCCCGCTGGTGCCGCGGTACTCATCCCCGCCTGCCATGCAGGTCTCCATGCGCTTGAAGTACGGCAGGCAATGTGCATAGTCCCAGGCTTGCATGCCGCCAGCACGCGCCCACTTTTCATAATCCTGCGGATTGCCGCGCTGAAAAATCATGCCATTGATGCTGCTGGAACCGCCCAGCACTTTGCCGCGCGCATGATAGATGCGCCGGTTGTTCATGTACGGCTCGGGCTCGGACTCGTAGCGCCAGTCGTAGAAGCGGTTGCCGATGGGCGTGGCCAAGCCGGCCGGCATGTGGATGAAAATGTCCCAGCTGTAATCGCGCCGGCCGGCTTCGAGCACCAGCACACGCACTGCCGGATCAGCGCTGAGGCGGTTCGCAAGCACGCAGCCCGCCGAGCCGCCGCCAATGATTACAAAATCAAATGTGTTGCCAGCCATGCACAGGCTACCGCGGCCGCACAAGCCGGCTGCTGTTTATCAAATGCGGGCACATATCTTCAGGGAACCTTGCGCTATTATCGCACTCTGCGGAGTGCGCAAGGCTGGCGCAAAGCCCAGGTTACGGCACGCGTGTGAGCTGGCGCCGAACCCATGCGCGGGTGGCAGCCGCCAGCGGGCTGGCAGCCGGCCAACGCGCCAGCAGCAGCACACCCACCGTAGCCGCCCACAGCAGCGGCTGGCGCACATCAGACTTAACCAGCCAAATGTAGTGCGTAACAGCCAGCAGTCCGGCCACATACACCAGCCGGTGCAGCTTCTTCCAAGTGCTGCCCAGGCGCTGCTGCCAACCGCGCGTGGAGGTGAGCGCCAATGGCAGCAACGCCAGCAGTGCGCTGAAACCCACCAGCGCATAAGGCTTCTTGGCCACAATGTTCAGCATCTGTGAAACATCCAATCCGTAGTCAATTACGGAAAAGATAAGGAAGTGCAGCGTTGCGTAGCCAAACGCGTAGAGGCCCAGCAGCTTGCGCACGCGCAGTGCAGGGCGCAACGCCAAAAACCGGTCAGCCGGAGTGCACGCCAGGCACAGCACCAGCAGCACCAGCGCCGGCTTGCCGGTGTGCAGCGTAATGTATTGAATGGGGTTGGCCGTCAGGCGCCCGCGCCCGGCATCCAGCAGCAAGCTGGCAAGCGGATACCAGCCGCCAACATGCGCCGCCAGCAGCGGCCAGTTGCGGCGCAGCCAGTGCGCCATCATAATTAAAAGTTGGCTTGCAGATCCATGCCGGCGTACAAGCCGGCCACCTCGTCCGCGTAGCCATTGAAGGGCAGCGTGGGGCGGCGGCTGAACTCGCCGATGCGGCGCTCGGATGCCTGCGACCAGCGCGGGTGATCCACCTGCGGATTTACATTGGCGTAGAAGCCGTACTCGTTGGGCGCAGCTGCCATCCAAAGCGAGGTGGGCTGCTCCGCCACGAGGTCAATTTTTACAATTGCTTTGATGCTCTTGAAGCCGTACTTCCACGGCGTAACCAGCCGCAGCGGCGCACCGTTTTGCGGCAGCAGCGCGCTGCCATACAAGCCGGTGGCCAGCAGTGTCAAGCCGTGCATGGCTTCATCCAGCCGCAAGCCCTCCACATACGGCCAGCTGTACCAAGCCTGCTGCTGGCCGGGCATGCGCTCAGGATCCAGCAGCGTCTCAAAGCGCACATACCTTGCAGCAGCCTGCGGCTCCACCGCCTGCAGCAACTTGCCAAGCTGAAAGCCCTGCCACGGAATTACCATCGACCACGCCTCAACGCAGCGCAGACGGTAGATGCGCTCTTCCTCGCCAAACTGCTTGCGCAGCTGGCCAACGTCAAAAGTAGCGGGCTTGTTCACCAGCCCGCCCACTTGCACCGTCCATGGTTCAACCGCAAAGCCCGCCGCTGCCGGCGCAACGCCTTCCTTGTCAGTTGAAAATTCGTAGTAGTTGTTGTAGCCCGTGACAGCCGCGTAGTCGGTAAAGGAGTTGCCCAGCTCATCCACGTTTGGCGCTGCGCTGGCGGTTGTTGCGGCAATGGCAGGTGCGGCGGCGGTGGCAGCAGCGGTGGTTGGCACCGGCGCCGTAGTGGAGCTTGCTGCCATTGTGGCGGCGGGCTGTACATCCGCCGCGGAGGAAGCAGGCGCGCAAGCTGCTGCCACAACGCCACCAGCCACACCCGCCAGCGCGCCCAGCAAGCCGCGCCGGCTGAGCGTCTGCCGGTAAGCTACGTACTCTGCCGCGGGTGTAATTTCAGAAGACCGGATTTTTTGCATGACTGATTTACCTTTCGGAGTGCAATGGAAACTGTGATTGGAGTGTACCGCCCGAACCTGCCGCATCTGTACAATGCGCCCGCACAGCTGGTTTCTGTGCTGGTGCCGGTGCGACGTTTCGGCCCGCACGCCAGCATTCGCTAGCGCCCAGCCGGCTGGACCTTACAAGAGGCGATTGACTAAGGGTGCGTGCCGTAAAGCTGCACGCAATCCAGTGGTACGCCACTGCGCAGCAGCGGCGCTAGCCTGGCGGGCGGCGCGCGCTGAATACCCCCCAGCGTTGTTCGCCCGCCCGGGCGCGCTCAATTTTCTTTTGCCAGCTGTGCTCCAAAGCCCTGCGCTCAGCTTCTAAGAGCGCAGCGCCGGGCATGGCGGCCAGTTCCCGCTCCAGAATTTCCACAAACGCCGCAGTGCGATCCTGTGCCAGCAGCACCTCAAAGCCCGCCTGCTCCAGCAGGGTGTGATACCCGGCCAGAGTGCACAAGTGGTAATTACGGCTGCTGATGTATTCCGTGAATTCCGCGCTATGCGGCGGGTGCCCACACAAATAATCAGAGAACAGCAAACTGCCGCCGGGCCGCAGGCAGCGCATGAGCGCCGCCAACAGGCGCGGCTTGGCGTGAATGTGCAGAAACACATCGCGGCTGTGCACCACATCGCTGAGGTGCGGCGGTTGATATTCCAATATGTCTGCATGTTCCCAACTGACGGCGTGCGCCAGCCCGGCGTGCGCGCTGCGCTCGGCGGCTTGAGCCAGCATGTTGCGCGAGAGGTCGATGCCATGCACTTTTACGCCGTACAACTGAGCCAGCAACAGCGCCGCGCCGCCCAGCCCGCAGCCCACATCCAGCACGCGCATGCCGGGCACCCACTGCAGCAGCGCGAAGATCTCGCGCGCAGTGGCAGCGCCGCCGGGGCTTACAAAGTTCTTGCCGTATACCGCCGCGTACTTGCGGATCTCATCCGCAGTGTATTGGCCAGCATCGAGCGCATCCGCACCCGCGTCAACGGTCACAGTGCACCCTGCCTCGCAAGCCGCGCTGCGTGCTGCCGCCTGTCAGATCGCAAACACCCGAGCAGCCGCAGCCGCGGCATAAGCCTTCTAAATTACAAGGGCTAATAGTCCGGGCCTCCCTTAGTCTGGTTCTCGCCGCCATCCTCGTCGTCATCGTGAGCGCCCTCACCACCCTCACCGCCCTCACCGCCTTCACCGCCTTCTCCACCAAACGTAGCCACCAAGCCGGCAACCAACTCCTTGGTTTCTGCCGCCGACAGGCGCGCCTCCGGATGCATCAGGGTGTAATCCCAGGACGGCATGCTGCCGTTCATCACTGACTCCGCAGCTTCCTCGCCGCTTTCATTGGCACCACTCCACTCGGAGACATTGAAGTGTTCGCGCCCTTCCTGCACATGCCGCGCTACCAGCCATGACACTGGCGCCACACTGCTGTACCACAGCCACTTTGTCTCGTTCGAATGGCAATCCGCGCACGCCACCATAAACAGCTGGCGTGTGCGCGCGCTATCCCAGACGGGCTCTTGCACCACCGGCGGATTGGCATGCGCCCGGCCATACGGCACAAGCTGGATGCCCAGCGCCACAGTCAAAAGCACCAATAAAGTTCTACCAGCCAACTTACGCATTGATTGCTCTCCTTGCACATTGCGTTACCGGAGGGATGTGAAACCAGCCGGGATGCAGTCGCTCGCTCCCACGCGCAAGTATGCTTTGGATTTATGCGGAGTGTCAACTGCGCCCACGGCGCTGCAATTGACTATTCTTTTGAAGGCAAGCCGCTGGCCGCAAGTGTAGCTGCACAGCATCGCACACAGGCTTAGTGCCGATGCACATCCTGCGAGGCTGTCATAGCAACGGCAAAGAAACTGATGATGTGGTCAAACCCCGGCTGCGGGTTTTTCGTTGCGGCGTTTACTCTTTCAGGTTTACGTCCCTGCTTGGCCGGGCGTTTGCTGCTCTTCACTGGCCTGCAGGCCGGCCAGCGCAGCCTGCAGCGCACGCCAGCGCTGCACCAGCAGCACAAGGTAGCCACCGCCCAGCAGCGCAAACACGCCAGCTGCCAGCCACAGGTAGTACGTCGTCTCTGCCGCTGCGCTCACCATCGGCGCATCATGCTTGCAGTACGCGCAAACGCAACTGCGCCACGCGCTCGCTTAACTGCTCCAGGCGCAGCCGGTGCCACAACAGCGCACCATACAGCACGGTAAACGCAAACACCGAGAACAGCAGCGTGTCGCGCATGGCGGGTGTCATGTCAAAGCTGCCTTTCGCGCCAGGCGCGCCGGCGCCGATCACCACCGGGTGAATGCTGCGAAAGATGCGAATTGCAGCAAAGGTCAGCGGCACGCTGGCAAATGCGATCACGCCGTACACCGCGGCAAAGCGCCCACGGCGCTGCGGGTCTTCGATGCCCTGCCGCAACAGCAAGTACGCTGCATACAGCAGCCAGGTAATGGTTGCGGTTGTCAGGCGCGGATCCCATGTCCACCACGTGTTCCAAATGGGCCGCGCCCAAATGGCGCCGCTGGCAATATTCATCGAAATAAACACCAGCCCGATTTCAGAGGAGCACAGCGCCACGCGGTCAGCCAGCAGGCCGCCGCGCCGCAGATACAGCAGCCCGGCAACAAACGCCACAAATAACGCCAACGCACCCACCCAGCCGGCTGCCACATGAAAGTAAAACACTCGCTGTACCGCGCCCATCACCGCCTCCAGCGGCGCGTACATAAACACCATATAGAGCGCCGCTAGCAGGAGCAGCCCGGAGCCGATTGAAAGAGTTTGCAAGCCGACATTTTTTTGCATTGTGCCAAATCTCGCTTCAAAAAACTTTTGTGCGCTGCCAGCAAGTGCTTTGCTTCACGCATCCACCAACTGGTCAAACAACAGCACTGCAAGTGCCAGAAAGATAATATCGCTTGCCACCAGCAGGTTAAAGGCGGGCGCGATGCGCACCCAGTCACTGCCGGCCAGCACTTCCTGGCTGGAGCGCACAGCGGAAAGAATTACCGGCATGGCCACGGGAAAAAGCATCACCGGCAGCAGCACTTCCCGGGCGCGCGCGTGCGCTGCCAGCGCTGCCAGCAGCGTGCCCGGCAGCAGATAGCCCAGGGTGCCCAGCAGCAGCACAGCCAGGTTTAGCGGCCGCGCAACCGGCAGGTCATACAACAGCGCAAACACTGGTACGACCACAGCTGCCACCAGCAGCACAAACAAAAGTCCGGAAAGCAGCTTGCCAAAGTAAATGGCAAGGCGCTCCACCGGCGCCAGCAGCAGTCCTTCGTGCAAGGCATGCTCGCGCTCGGCGGAAAACACCCGGTTCAGCGCCAGTGTGGCCGTGAACACAATCGTCACCCACAGCACACCCGCGCCCACGCTGGCGCGCACAGTGCGCTCCAGATCCAGCGCGTAGTTGAAGACCACCACCGTCAGCAGCGCAAACACCAGCAGTGCAGCCAGCAGCGCGCGCCCGCGCAGCTCGCTTAGCAAATCCTTCCAAAGCAGCGCGCCAATCACGCGCAGCATGCCGGGTTTACGCGCCATTGCCGCCCGCATAAAGCGCCGCCAGCTCCGTGGCAGACACAGCCCCGGCAGCGCGCTCAAGCGCCACGCGCCCGCGGTCCAGCCCAAGCACGCGGTCCGCCAGCGCAACGCCGCGCTGCAGGTCATGCGTTACCAGCAGCACACTGCGCCCGGCCGCAGCTTCGGCGTGCAGCAGTGCGTCCAGCTGCGCTGCAGCAATCTGGTCCAGGCCGCTGTGCGCCTCGTCCAGCAGCAGCACGCGCGGGCTGTGCAGAATGGCGCGGGCAATTGCCAGGCGCTGCTGCATGCCACGCGAAAAATAACGCACACGCTCCGCCCGCTGGCGCTGCAGGCCCACCTGTTCCAGCAGCGCATCACAACGTGAGCGGGCCGGCTCCACGCCGTACAAGCTGGCATAAAACTGAAGGTTTTCAAAGGCCGTCAGTTCGGGGTACAGCATCGTATGATGGCCCACGAAGCCCACCACCGCGCGCAGCGCCTGCGGGTCAATGGCCAAGTCAAAGCCGCCCAGCACAACGCGCCCGCGGGCCGGGCGTGCCAGCGTGGCAAGAATGCGCAGCAAGGTGGTTTTGCCCGCGCCATTGGCGCCGAACAGTGTCACAAACTCGCCGGCAGCCACTTGCAGACTCACGCCGCGCAACACGGGCTTGCCGGCATAGCTCTGCTCCACTCCGCGCACATCAATCATGTGGACAGCACCCGGTCATCAAAACAAATTCCGCACAAGTTACGCACCCGGTGCGCCCAGCGGCAGGTTGTGGCTGCGCACCAGATGCAGCAGCTTGCGCAGCGCCCGCCCGCGCTGGCGCTGATGCTCGTCCGCAGACAGCTCACCCAACGCATAGCTGTCATCCAAATGGGCAATGATGCGCAGCAGCTTGTCGCGTCCGGCAGCTGCCTGCCCGAAAGTGCGCGATGCACGGCGGGCGCGCACCAGGTGCAACAAGCCGGCCAGCAGCGCAGCGCCCACCGTCAGCAACAGCGCACCGGCAGCCAGAGTTAGCAGCTTCTCGCTGCGCATGCCACCGGCAGCAATTGCCTCCAATCCAAATTGCAGCGCCGTGCCGGCCGCCGGCGGCAAAATCTGCACTACTTGCATGCGCACCCCGGGTTGCACCTCGCGTTCTGCCACAGCTTGCGCCCCGACGCCGGTTACGCGCAGCAGCCCGGCGGGCACGGTCACGGTCACGCTGCGCACTGGAAAATCAAGCGGCTGCACAATTGTTACCAGCGCCGCAGCCGGCAAAAAGTAAGACACGACCACCTGCTGCTCGGCAGCCTCGGCTGCGCCGGCCGGCAGCAGGGCAGTGCCCAACTCCACACCCGCGGGTGTGAGCCACGCCGGCCAGCTTTGATCCGTGCGCAGCTGCGCCTGCATGGCCCCGGCTGGCAGGCGCAACGCCAGCAGCGGCGCTGCCGCGGGCGTTACAGTTCGGCTGCCTTTGTTGCGCAGCACTGCCACCTGCGTCACCAGCAGCGCTTCCGCCTGCTGCTCCACAATAAAATGCAGCTGCGCCAGCTCCACATCATCAAGCGCATCAGTGCTGTCATAGACCGCCACATCCAGCCGGTAATCCGCCAAGCCGGGCTCGAGCGGGACAGGGCTGCTTGCATAGTTCACGCCATCGTGCTCGGCGCGCACTTCCATGCGCGCATCCGGCGCCAGCTGCACCGCGTCAAAAACAAAATTGCCAGCGCGGTCCGTCACTGTTTGCAGCTCGCGCTGCGTGCCCTGCGCATCCGCCGTCACCAGCGTCAGCAGCGTGCCAGCTGTTGGCGCGGTGCTGCGCGTCACGTTCACCACCTGCCCCTGCACGCGCACCGTCTGCTTGGCCACAGCTGGCGCAGCAGCCGCAGGCACGCGCGCCGCGTTGCCGCTCAGGCTGTACAAATGCGCCACCAGATCCCAGCGTTCCTGCACGGAAAGGCGGTCCTTCCAAGGCGGCATCAATGCTGCCAGGTTTCCGTTGCTAATGATATTGAACCAGGCTTGCGGTTCACGCAGCGCTGCAAACTGCGCATCCGTAAAGTTGGGCAGCGGCCCGGGCAGGTTAGCTGCCAGTTCGCCATCACCGGCGCCGCCCGCTCCGTGGCAGGCAGTGCAGTGCTGCGCATACAGGCGTGCGCCGTTGGCGGAATCCGCAGCCACCCCTTCAGCCAGCGCCACCGGCACAGCCATCTCAAAAGGAACAAAGCCCGGAGGTGGCGTTACATCGCCCGCCAGTGTGCAGGCACCCGCAGCCAGCGCAGCGCTGCCCAGCAGCAGGGCACGCAACAGCCGGCTAGTGCGCATCGCGGCCCGCGCTGCGCAGGCGCGCCACTTCCTGCTCCAGCATCGCCGTAATATCTGGCGCTGCCGCCAGCGCATCCAGCTGCTGCAGCAGCGCGGCACCCGCCTGCAGCAGCAGCGTGCGCTGCTGCACATGATCAGCCGGATCCAGCTTTTGCTCTGCGTTGTCCAGCTCCAGTTCGGCCAGTGCGCGCAGCACTAGTTCGCGCTGCTCCGTCAGCAGCTCCGCTTGCGTCACCTCATCCGCTGATTGCGACTGCTGCAGCAGCGGCAGCCCTACAAAGGCTGCCACAATCAGCAACAGCGTCAGCGCCAGCAGCACAGATGCAGCCGCCATCGCTCAGGGCTGCGCCAGCAAGCGGTCCAGCACCGCGCGCAGCTGCGCAAGGTTGGTGGGCCCGATGATCGGCGCCTGCAGCTGCCCGCGCTGGTCAATGATGTAAGTTTCCGGCACGCCCCGAATGCGAAACGCCTGCGCGATTAAGGTGCCGCGATCTGGCCCGTTCGGGTAGGTTTGCTGCCAGAGTTCTATGAAGGCGCGCGCTTCTGGCTCGGTGTCCACATAATCCACGCCCAAAAACACCACGCCGCGCTCGCGGTAAGCCTGCCACGCCTGCTCCAGATCCGCAGCCTCTGCCGCGCACGGCGCGCACCAGGACGCCCAAAAGTTCACCACTACAACCTTGCCGCGGTAAGCCTGCAGTGCGTGCTGCGTGCCGTCAAAATCGACGAGCGTAAACAAGGGCGCAGCGCCGCTGGTGGCCGGCCCGCGCGACACCTGCACCAGCTTGGCACCCACCACTGCCAGCAGCGCCGCCAACATTAGCCAAGCCAGCAGCTGCCAGCGCCGGCCCAGCCCGTTAGCGGGCGCAGACACTAACGGTGCCTCAGCGCCAGTCATCCAGCTCGCGCTCCAAGCGCGCTGCGTGCGCAGCACTTACGGGCACAGCCGGGTTGTGCGCAGCGGGCGCGGGTTTGCGCAGCATGCGCACCAGCACCACCACACCCACACTCAGTAGCGCCAGTGGCACCAGCCAAAACAGCACGCTCGCGCCGGTAAACGGCGGGCTGGCAAGCACTCGCGTTCCGTACTGCTCCGCAAAGAAGGCGTAGATCTGGCTGGCACTCCAGCCCGCCTGCAGCTTTTGGCGGATGATGGCGCGCCACTGGCTGCACGCCTGCGTGCCGCACACATCCAGCGGTACGTTTTCACAAACCGGGCAGTACAGCTGGCTGGCAACCGCGTTTACTTCGTCGTCAGTGGGTGTGGCGGGTGCGGCAAACACACTGGCCGGCAGCCAGAAAAGCGCTGCGCCAAGCACCCCAACTAATAGTGCAAATCGGAAAGGAAAGCGCAGCAGTCGCATGGTCAGCACTCGAATAATTACAGCGCGTGGGTACCTGTTGGCATGCCAGAGGCTTGCGCCATGAAATTATGTTTGCTCCCAGCGGGCCGAACCGCATGCCCCGGCCGCGCAGCCGGCATGCCGCCTAAACTCCGCGGGTGACGCTGCGCGCAGGCAAGTGCAGCGCACGCGCGCGCTCCGCTGCGGTCTGCAGTTCCCAGCGCTCCGGCCATGTGGCCACCAGCGTGCCGATAATGAACACCAGGCCGCCCGCCCACAGCCAGTTGACGAGCGGATTGACATACACCTTGAAGGTGGCGCCACCCGCGCCCGCCGGCTCCCAGCCCACCAGCAGCACATACAAGTCATCGGCCAGCGTGCTGTGAATGGCGGGGATGGTCATGGGCTGCTGGCTGTCTGTAAAAAAATCGCGGCGCGGAAACAGCTGCGTTATCAGCCGGCCGTCCTGGGTCACGTTCAGCGTGGCGCGCGTAATCACCCGCCCGTCCGATGCCGGAAACTCAACCAGAGAGTCGTAGCGCAATTGATACTTGCCAATGGATAGCTGCTCGCCGTAGGACAGCGTGGCCTGCGTCTCGCTTTGAAACAGCTCAATGCCAATAATGGCAAACGCCATCAGCACGACGCCCAGATGAATGGTGAAGCCGCCATAGCGGCGCCGGTTGCGCAGCACAAGCTGCGCAAATGAAAGCCAGAAGCCGCTGCTGGTAATGCGCGCCCGCGCTTGCGCGCCGCGGTAAAACTCATAGAGTGTGACGCACGCCACCAGCGCCGCCAGCCACAAGCCCAGCAGAGCGGCCAGCTGTGTGATGCCGGATAGCAGCGCACCCGCGGGCAGCAAGCCGGCCACCAACGCCGGTTTCCAAAATGCCCGCCCCAAGCGGCGCGCGGCACCGGCGCGCCACGCAGCCAGCGGGGCCACCCCCATCAACAAAAGCAAAGCGGCAAATAGAGGGCCGGTTGTGCGCTCGTAGTACGGCGGTCCCACCGTAACCTTTTGGCCGGTGAATAGCTCAGAAATCATGGGGTACATCACGCCCCACAAGCAGGCGGCCAAGATGCCCATAAAAATTAAGTTGTTGAGCAGAAACAAGCCTTCGCGCGTCAGCCAGCTGTCCAGCGCGTTGTCGCCGCGCAGCAGCTCCCAGCGTTTTAGCAGCAGCCCCAAAGACACGCATAAAAGCAGCGCCACAAAACCAAAAAACCACGGGCCGATCGCGCTCTGCGCAAATGCATGCACCGACGAAAGCACACCGGAGCGCGTCAGGAAAGTCCCCAGCACTACCAGCGCATACGTCAGAATAATCAGGCTCATGTTCCAATGCTTGAACATGCCGCGCTTCTCTTGAATCAAGACCGAATGCAAGAACGCCGTGGCCGTCAGCCACGGCATGAACGCCGCAATCTCCACCGGATCCCAGCCCCAGTAGCCGCCCCAGCCCAGCACATCGTAGGCCCAGCGCCCGCCCAGCAGCAAGCCCAGCGAGAGGAACATCCACGCCACCAGCGTCCAGCGCCGCGTCACCCGGATCCACGCATCATCCCGCCGGCCGACCACCAACGCCGCGATTGCAAACGCATAAGGCACCACGAAGCCGATGAAGCCGAGATAGAGCATGGGCGGATGGATGATCATGCCGGGATGGCGCAGCAGCGGGTTGAGCCCGCGTCCGTCAGCAGGGGCAAACGGCAGCGCGCCAACCGGCTGCAAAGTGCCCGCGCTCACACTGCCGCCGGGCGCCACCCACAGCTTGTTGAACGGATTCTCCAGCGCAATCACCAATCCCAAAAAGAACAGCAGCGTTACCATCAGCACAATGGTTACACCGGGCTGCAAATCGCGTTCGCGGCGCCAATTGCGCAGCATCACCAGCGCCGAGAACCCGGAGAGCAGCCAGCACCAGAAGAAAAGGCTGCCGGCCTGCCCGCCCCACAACGCGGTGAGGCGCAAGTACCACGGCATCGCGCGGCTGGTTACAGCATGCACGTACTCCAGGCCAAAAGCTCCGCTGTACAGCAGCCCCTCAAGGCAGGCGATTGCCAGCGTTAGCAGCCCGAATGGCGCAATGGCAGCGTGGCGTGCGGACGCCAGCCAGCGCGCGTCCTTGCGCAGTGCGGCTGGTATGGCATAGAGCGCGCTGCAGAACGCAAGCAGTGCGGCAGACAAACCAAAATCGGCCAACAGCAGATGGGGCAGTGAAAGCGCAGCGATCATACGAGCGTCCTGTGCCAGTAACAGCGGCCGCCCCTCAGGGCAGGCGGCAGCGCCGGGTTTGGGTGCACGGCCGGCGCCTAGCGCGCAGCCGACTGCTGCGGCAGTTCCTGCTCATAGCGCGTCGGGCACTTTAGCAGCAGCTCATCCGCATGGAAGACTCCATCCGCACCCAGCTGGCCGGTCAGAATTGCCTGCGCCTCGTGGCGTAGCAGGTCCGGGCGCGGGCCATAGTACACCACCGGCAGCTGCACCGCGCGCGGGTCGGTGGTAGCCGCATGCAGCACAGCGGCAAGACCGCCGCGCGCATCAATTTCGCTTTGCTCGCCCGGGATGTTTACCGTGGTAAAGCGCAGTTCAAGCGCATCGGCATCGTACACAATGCTGTCGCCCAGCACAGCGCCGGAGATGCGCACCGGCTCGCCCACCGCAGTGCCGCCGCGCGCGCGCAATTCTTCAATCGTGTAGTAATACGTGCTGGTGCCCGCAGCCGTGGTCAGAATGAGATAGACAATGGCCGCAATCAGCAGCCCGCCCCCCACCAGAAACCGCGTTCGCGCCGGGCGCGTTGTGGCGGTTGTGTTCTCTTCCGGCGTTGTAGTCATTGGCATTTGGCTCTACGAAAAATTAGGCTTGAAAATCGATTTTATCACCCGGCAGAGCGCTTGCCTTACGGTTAGAATCTGCTCTATGTTGGCTTCCCGGACTAAGCTGTGCAGAGCCGCCCGCGCCGCGTGTGGGCTGCTGCTGGCCCTGGCCACCGCGGCCCCCGCGCGCGCTGCCGCGCCACCGCCGCCCGCGGTAGATCCAGCATTTTTGTGCACCCCCTTCGATCAGCGCCAAAACTTGCCGGGCTGCCCGAACGCAGGCCCCGGTGCCACCGCCGCGCGCCTTCAGGGTTATCAGCTGCCGTGGGAATTGCCACTACTGCCCGCTGAATATCCGAAAAAAACCGAACTGCCAATCAACCGCTCCTATGCGCGGGCTGCGCCAGACACGCCCGTATTCAATCAGTCACAGCCGCCCGCCGGCAGCCCACCCATGCGCCAGTTGGGAGTTGGCCAGAATGTGGGCTTCGTATTCGTAAGTCTCGAATCCAACCCGGGCTTCACGTGGACTCAAATCAACGAGCGCGAGTACGTCCGCACGGATGCGCTCGTGCCTGTCGGCCCTTCGGACTTTCAGGGCGCGCTGGTGACGGCGCAGCCGCAGCGCGCCCTGGCGTGGCTGGTGCAAACCGTGCGGCCGTTCACAGAACCCAAATGGAGTGCGCCGCAGCAAAAGCAGGCGCTGCAACGCTACACACTGGTGCAGGTGTATGCCACACTTGAAAGCGGCAGCGACACCTGGCTGCTGGTGGGGCCGCATGCTTGGGTGGAACACCGTGCGGTCGGCTTGGTGCAGCTCAGCGCCCCCCCGCCGGGCGTTAGCGGGCGCTGGATTGATGTGAACCTCTACGAGCAAACGTTTGCGGCTTACGAGGATGAGCGCATGGTGTACACCTCCCTCATTTCAAGTGGCGTCGGCCAATGGGTGACGCACCCCGGCCTGTTCCAGATTTACGAGAAGCTGCTCAAAGATGATATGGGCGGCGCGTTTGCCGCAGACCAAAGTGACTTCTACCTTATTGAAGATGTGCCATGGGTGATGTACTACGACGGATCGCGCGCACTGCATGGCGCGTACTGGCACAACAAATTTGGCTATCAAAAATCCCATGGCTGTGTGAACCTCTCACCGCGCGATGCATTATGGCTGTATGAATGGGCCGACACCGAGACGTGGGTATGGGTGCATGACCCGAGCGGGCGCACACCCACCGATTTTTAGCATGCGTTGCCCGGCCGCGGTTTGCCCGCAGCAGCTGGGCTGGCCACAAACGCAGAAGTACAATCGCATCACAAGTCGCCACACAGGCGCACTGCCCAAGGAGACTTAAACCGCATGGACTACGACATGATTGTGATTGGCGCCGGGCCAGCCGGCTATGTTTGCGCCATTCGCGCCAGCCAGCTGGGGCAGCGCGTGGCAATTGTGGAAAAAGAATGGCTGGGCGGTGTGTGCCTGAACGTGGGCTGCATTCCAAGCAAGTCGCTGCTCAGGAATGCGGAGGTGGCGGAACTGCTGCGCCACGGCGGCAAAGACTTTGGCTTCAAAATGGATAACCTGCAACTGGATTTTGCAGCGGCCGTGCAGCGCTCGCGCCAGATCTCCCGCCGCTTGGTCAAAGGCGTGGAATTCCTGCTCAAGAAGAACAAGATTGACGTGCTCAGTGGAACAGCCGAGTTGACGTCTGCATCTGTAGTAAAAGTTACCGGCGCAGACGGGGCAACGCGCAGCTTCAGTGCTGCCAGCATTGTGGTGGCCACCGGTGCGCATGTTTTTGTCCCCGCTGCATTCAAAACGGACGGCAAGCGGGTATTCACTTACCTCGAGGCGATCCTGCAAGAGACCCGGCCGGAACGCGTGGTGATCATTGGCGGCGGTGCCATTGGCGTGGAGTTTGCAACCATCTGGAACGCCTACGGTACCCACGTGACCGTGGTGGAGAAACTGCCGCGCCTGCTACCGCGCGAGGATGAAGAGGTAAGCACCGAGCTGGCCAAGGCTTTCAAGCGCCAGGGGATTGAAGTGCGCACCGGCGCCTCATTGGAGAACCTGGATACCAGCGCCGCGCAGGTGCGTGTCACCATCAGCGCGGGCATTGCCACCGAAACACTCGAGGCCGACCAGGTAATGCTGGCCATGGGATTTGCACCAAACACCAAAGGACTGGGGTTGGAGGCGCTGGGAGTACAGTTGGGGCGCGGCTTTGTTCAGGTGGATGCGGGCATGCGCACCAACGTGCCCGGCGTGTATGCCATCGGCGATGTTACCGGCGAGCTGCTGCTGGCGCATGTGGGATCGGCACAGGGCATTGTGTGCGCCGAAACCATTGGCGCACACCCAACCGTAACGCTGGACTACAAGATGATGCCGCGCGCAACTTACTGCCATCCTGAGGTTGCGTCATTTGGCCACACCGAGGCAGAAGCGCGCGCAGCCGGCCACGAGCTGAAGGTGGCGCGCTTTAACTTTCAGGCCAATGGCAAAGCGCTTGGCCTCAACGAGGGCAGCGGCTGGGCCAAGCTCATTACCTCCGCTGGTACCGGAGAGATTCTTGGCGCGCACCTGATTGGCCCGCAGGTTACTGAGCTGCTGCCGGAGCTGACCCTTGCTGCTAACGCAGAGCTCACCATCGAAGAAATTGCGCGCAACGTGCACGCGCATCCGTCGCTCTCAGAGGTGTTGATGGAAGCAGCTCACGGCCTCGCTGGCGGTTACATTCACGCGTAACAGCGGTAACAGATGAAGTTGCGGGCGGGCGATACCGGAGATCTCAACCCTGCAAATACTTCTTCGGAATTTCCGCTCCTGCCACATAGCTAAGTTTGGCCAGGTTGCACATCTGGTAAACGTTGATGCGGAAATCAGGGCAGGTGCTCACAAGCAGGTAGGCATCAGTTGCCGTAAAGCCATAGTCACGGATGAGCCAGTCCATTAGATGAAATGTTGCCGTCTGCACGGCAACCTCAAGCGGCTTCGCGGCGTGGACCGCGATCAGAGCTTCCGGTTTTTCAATGCGCATCCACGGTACTTGAGATTTTTTTAGCAGCTCAAAGCGCAACCGGACAGTGGCGCACGTTTCCGCCGCCGTGCCCGTAAATTCCGTATCGCCCTGGCTGGCATGCACGTCGCCCAAATAAAACCGCGCACCAGCGTGATGCACTGGCAGGAAAATTTTGTTTCCCGCCGCCACATCGCGGATGTCCAGGTTGCCGCCCCATTCACCCTGCCCGTCAAAGCTGGTGCACACCTCACGGTCCGGCGCAGTGCCAAGCGTGCCAACAAATGGCGTCACCGGCCACGAGATGCGGTCATTAAAATGCACAGTGCCATCGCGCATTGTGCCGCTGGCGCCAGGCGTATGCCGCAGAATTTTAGTGGTGTAGTCCGTGGAAAGCTCCGGCCAGCGCGTGGATTGGCCCAACGGGCCGCGCTGCGGCCCAATCGCAATCCATGAATAGTCCGCCACAAGGATGTCCTCGATGTGGACCACGAGCGTGTCACCGCGTTCCGCGCCCGCCACAAACACCGGGCCGCCCAACGGGTTGGCCATCACAGGCGTCCGGTCAAATCCCGGCCGGTTGGCAGGCACGGCCTTATCCTCCGCGGACTTGAAGTACCCCGACGAGGCATCCCAAGTCTCAATCTCAAAAGACTCGCCCGGCTGCACACGAAGCTGCGCCTCTTCGCGCCAGTCGAGCGCAAATTTCTTGGCGTTGTCGCGGGGAATAAGTTGCATGGCAATGTCTCCAGTTGACAATTTTAGTGCCTAAGTGTTACGGCGTGACTCCACTCATTCTGAGTAGGAAATCTGCTTATCGGCAAACTTGCTTCCGCTTGCCAGCGTGTGGCGGTATGCCCGCGGCAGCGCGTGTTGGATAGACCACAACGCAGCTGGCTAACGCGTGTGCGCCTCCAGCCGGCTGCAATTGGGCAAGCGCGCTTTAGTTGTTTTGGGGCGCTGAGTAAGGTGAATATCTGGCTGGGCTACCAAGCGCACAGGTCTGAGCGAAGCGCCACCTTTTGCGGTCCGCCACAACTCAAGACAATGCTAGGAATGCGCACCGCCACCGTGGTGCCCAGCGCAGCGAGCTGCCCCAGGCACTGTTCAGCGCTGACCGAAGCGCAGCGCTATGCGTTGATCTGGATGCGCAGGCCGTACTCGTCGCGCTGCAGGCGCGCGGGTACGCGCAATTGCGTTTTGGCAGCAATCCGCTCAGCGGTCCACAAGGCAGCAAAGGCATCCAGTACATCATCCTCCGCGCTGCCCAGTGCGCGCCGGTCAGCCAGTGCCTGCGTCAGCCACGGCGCATAATGCTTTGCCAGCAGCCGACGCCGGGCGCCAAGGCCAGCAGCGGTGGTCTTGCTATCTTTCATGGCCCGGCCGCCTGCCATTTGCATGAAGCTAAGTTCAGGGTGAACCTCGTACACGCGCTCGGCCAGGGCGCCGCTGGACCGCAAAGCCGCGTCCACCGTGCGTACATTCGGCACAATGCTCCACGCCTGCTTGGTGATCTTCTTGCCTTCCACGCCGATGCTCACAGCGCAGGCAGCCGGATAACTGCGCGCGCGCAGCACCGCGCGCACCGGCACTGGAAACACGCTGCTCGACCGGGGTTTGCCCAGCAATGCGCGCGCCTCCACATCACATTCGCGCACGCCGCTGCGCAGCAGGCCAATGGGAATATCGATTGCAAAAACAGCCGGCACCGGCTGCGCGCGCAGCAATTCCTGAATAGTGGTGTACAGCGCCCAGCTGATAGAGCCGGTGCGTGTGTCTTTGGTGATGGCCACCCAGCCGGCGCGGCAGGCATCCACGCCTGTAACGCGCGTCATGCCGGCACCTGGCCGGACTGCGCAGCAGCGTTTGGCAGTACACAAACCAATCGCGGGCAATCACAATAAGAATGCATCAGAGTTCCTCCAACTGTATGCGCGGCGCAGGCCGCTCTGGAATTTCCTCAAGCAAACCGCCATGCCCCAGCGCTGCCAGCTCTGCTTGTGTGACGCGGTCACCGGCCAGCAGGCGCGGCAGCACCCAGTCCACAATATTGGCTTTGCGGCTGCGCGCGCAGCCGGGCGCACCCAGCACCGGCACGCTGCCCATGTAAGCCAGCATCAGCAGATTGCCGGGGTCCACCGGCACGCCAAAGCACGCGATGCTGCCGCCGGCTCTCTCCACGGCGCGCGGCGCAATATCTGCGCGGTCCATGATGGCGGTCTCACCAGCAAGCAGGATCATTTCACAGCCGGCATCCAGCTGCTGGCGCAGCATTGCTGCCAGCGCTGCCTCGCCGCCTTCGTCCTCCAGCGCCACAAAGTGCACGCCATTCACGCTGGCGCCCAGCGCCTCAAGGCGCCCGCGCAGTGCCGGCTCAAAATCCGCAATGATGCGCGCGCTGGCAGGCGCGCTGCCGGAAAGAATGATTGCAGCGCGGCGCGCCGGAATTGAATCCAGCCACAGCAGCGGCTCCGCGGCGGCCACTTCCTCGCAGTTGCGCACCAGCGCATCCGGAACTGCAAACGGCACAATTTTTACCGTGGCAGCCAGCTGGCGCGCCTGCACGGGTGAATGATTGGCAAGTGTGGCAACCGTGATGCCCGGCAGTGCATTCACCTGCAGCAGCCGGCCGGCATCCACGCGCAGCACGCCGCGCACGCTGGCAGCCAGGTTCACCCGCCCGGAAGCAGCTCCCGAGCAGCGCAGATTGCTACCCGCCACTGCAGCCGCCACGCGCCGCGCAGCCGCATCCTCCGCCACATCATCCGCCGCCATTTCCGCCACATACACCGTGCTGCGGCCCAGCGCAGTTAGCTGCGCAAGATCCAGCGCGGAGAGCGCACGGCCCTTGCGCAGCGCGCGGCGGCCGTCCAAGCCGGCAATATTATGACCCAGAATCAAGCCGGCAGCCGCCTGCAGCGGCACAGGTCCAAATTTCATTTCTCGATTTTCTTCTTCACGGTCTTGAAGAATTCCCCAGACAGTTTTTTGGTGACATTGGGCGCCAGGCGGTTGGCCAGGCTGGCAATTGTGCCCATGATGTCAACATCGGCTGTCCAGTTGAGGTCAGTGGAGCCGTCGGGCATTGCGCTCAGGTGCATCTCGCTGCGCGCTTCCACCGCACTGGCAGGCGCGCGGCCGTGTGCCCGCAACGCTGCCGTGTTTGGCTCATCCAGTTTAGTCCACTCCACATCCATCAAGAACTTTGCCTTGATGCTGCCGAAACCCACTTCCACGCCGGCGCGAAATTTTTTGCCGGGCTCAACCACTTCGAATGCATTGACGCCCGGGGCGCACTGACTTACTTTTTCTGGGTTGGTTAGAAACTCCCACACGGTTTGTTGCGGCGCTTTAATGTTCACGTGGCCTTGAAAGTTCATGGTTGGAAAGCTCCAGCGCACGGGTTTTCGCGCGCAGGAAGTCCATTGTAACAGGCACGCGCAGATCTATGGCCCGGCGGCGGCGCACTGCGAAACAACTGTGGTGCCGATGCTATACTGCCGAGCCCATGTCGTTTTTTTCTCAGGCATTGGCCCTGATTAGCGAGGCGCCGGGCAGCTTTGCTTACCATTTGCTGGCGCTATTTTCGCTGGAGGCGGCACTGGCGTTTGCGCTGGGCCGGCGAGGAGCAGGCTGGGCACGCGGCCCCGGCGCCCAGTTGGCTTTAGCCGCCGGCTGCGCGCTGGCTGTGCGTTTTGGGTTGGTGGCGCTGGCCGGCCTGGGCAGCGCCGGGCGTGTTTTTTTGCCTGCGTTGCAGCCGCCACTGGAGCGCGCCGGCCTGCTGATCACAATCATGATCATGGGCTGGGCTTTGATTTCGCAGCCGCGCAGTGCGCTGGCGGGCTTGATGTTAACGCTGGGAATTGCGGGCGTTGCTGCCGGTTTGGCGGCTGCGCTGCCCGTGTGGCAGCCGCTGGCTGCCGGCGGCGCGGCCTACAACAACACCCGACCCGACCAAATTTGGCAGGCGGCCCAACTTCTCACGCTGATGCTGCTGCTCATCATGTTGGTTGCGGTGCATCCACCGGACTGGGGCACCGGGTTTGGCATGTTTGCCGTGCTGGCTGCAGCCAGCGGCTGGCACTTGCTGCAATCCGTGCAGCCACAGCCGCTGCTGGCCGGCAGCGTGCCCGGCCTGACACGGCTGGCGGAGCTGGTTGCGCTGCCCATGTTTGCCCTCACAGTGCAACGCCGCGTACTTCAAGCAGCCGTGCGGCAGGCGGAGCTTGCATCATCTTCATTTCCACCCCTGCTGCAGGCGCCATCCACCGCACTGTCGCCGGCCGTAGCCCGCGCGCTGGGGTCCATGGGCACCGGCACGGACCGCACCGCCACCATTTATGCCGTGTGCGAAGCCGCAGCGCTCGCGCTGCAAGCCGATGGTGCCGTGCTGTGGGAAGCAGCGCGCGCCAACCCCGGTTCTACCCGCTGCAGCGGCGGGTTTTATGTGCCCACGCAGCGCACAATTGAGCGCTTCACTGTGGCAGTGAACGGCGTGTCGGCTACCGTTGCGGCACTGATGGAGGGACGCGCCTGCCGCCTGCAAGCGCGCAGCCACGCAGCAGAGCTGGCTACGCTTTCCCAGCTGCTGGATCTGCCGGATGTGCGCACGGCACTGCTGGCACCGCTGCGCGACGATGGCCACACGGTTCGCGCCCTGATGGTTTATGCGCCCAGCTCAATGCAAAACTGGCGCGACGGCGATGACGCGCTGCTGAAAGCACTGGCCACCCCGGCAGCCGAGGCGCTGGCTGACAGCGAAGATTATCAGCGCCTACTTGAATCGATGGTGGCACCAGTCCAAAAACCCGAGGCACTGCCCCCCTGGCTGGCAGGACCCGGCGAAGAAAGCCCGGCGCCAGACCAAGCTGCGGGGCTGCTTGCACAAGTGCAGCGCCTGGAGTATGAGCGCAGCGAACTCTCCAAGCAGCTGGCGGCGGCGCGCAAAGTTGCAGCTGTAACACTGGAACCAACCACGCCGCTTACAGAGAATGAACGCACCCAACTGAACGCGCACGTAGCCGCCCTGCAAAACGCTCTGGATGAATCCCATGCGCAGCTGGCCGACCGGCAGCCGGAGGTTGCAGACTTGTGGAACCAGCTGGGCGCAGCGCGCAGCGCACTGGCGCGAGCTACCAGCGAGCAGGCCCTACTGGCCGGTGGCAGTGAATTGGCGGAGGCCCGCACGCAGCTGGCATTGCTGAGCGCCGAGCGGGCGCTGCTCAGTGAGAGCAACGCCACCAAAGAACAAGACCTCGCAGCAGCCCGCGCGCAACTGGCGGAGCAAGCCACAGCCCTGGCCGCCCAAACAGCAGCAGCAGAAGCCCGGCACACGCAGGTGACAGCCCAAAGCGCTGCGCTGCAAGCAGAGCTGCAAGCTGCCAGCATTGCAGCCAGCACAGCGCTGCAGCAATCAGAGGCGCACACCGCAGAGGCAAGAACACTTGCAGCCAGCGCCCAAGCCGACAGCGCTGCACTCCGGGCAGAGTTGGCTGCTGCGCAGCAGGCCACCGCGGCACTCCAAGTGGGCAGCGCACAGCAAATGGCGGCACTGCAAGCCGAGCAACAAGCCCTTGCCGAACAACAAATTGCTGCGCAAGCCGAACACTTGCAGCAGCTTGCAGCACTGCAAGCCGAGCAACAAGCCCTTGCCGAACAACACAGCACAGCGCAAACTGCACACCAGGCGCACGTGGCAGCGCTGCAAGCCACGCATCAATCCCTCGTTGATCAGCACAGCGCAGAGCAGGCCGCCTACGGACAGGCGTTGGCTGCTGCTGCGCAGGAAGTGCAGCAGCTGAAGGCCGACCTGCTCGCCGCCCAAACGCAACCCGCGCCTGCCAGCGCAGACGCCAGTGAATTGGCCGCAGCCCTGAGCTCGATCAGCGATTACAGTGAACTGATACTGGATGGCGCCGGCGGAAAAATAGATGTGCTGCAGCGCAAGTTTTTGGAGCGCATCAAATGCTCAGCCATGCGCGCAAATGCCCTGCTGGATGCGCACAATCGCTGCGCTGCGCTGCAAGCTGGCCGCGCCCTTAAGCTGCAGCGCACGGCGCTGCCCGCGCTGCTGGCAGCGGCCGTGGCGTGGGCCCGGCTGCAGTTTGCAGACCGCGCGATAACTTTTGAGCCCGCCATCTCCGCTGACCTGCCGGAGGTGCTGGCCGACGCCGGCGCACTGAGCGCAGCACTGCATATGTTGCTCCTCGGTGCAGGCATGGCCGGGCAGCCCGGCCGGCACGTCTGGTTTAGCGTGGCAGTGCTGCCCACTGATCCCGCCGCAGAGCCGTTGCTACAGTTTGAAGTTCGGGATGCAAACGCGCCCGCTGCAGCAAACGCAGACGCACCCGGCCGCGCAGAACTCAACCCCGCGCTGCTGCGAACAGCAACCACTCTGATTGAAGGCCACGCCGGCCGGCTCGTGGCAACACCAGCCTCCGGCGGTGGTACGCTGGTAATGGCACTGATGCCCACTGCGCCGGCGGCCTAAACTGCGGCTATGCGCACCCTCATCATGCGCCCGCTGCTGGCGGGCATTGCATTAGGGTTGGTGGGCGTGGCCACTGTCTTCGGCGGGCTGCTGCTCACGCTTAGCGAGCAGCGCGCGCTGGTGGCAGCGCCTGCTTCCATTTTGCGCAATGTGGAAATTGTTGCGGTGAGCAGCAGCGAAGCTGCCATCAGTTTTGATTACCAGCTGCCCGCCGGCTCAAACTATGGCAGCGTCCGGTTTGCCGTGCGGCCCACACAATGCACGGACATCTGGAACCGGATCAGCTCCGAGCCGTCTGCTGCCAGCAGCGCACAGCGCGGCAGCATGCGCGGCAGCAGTGCACTGCGCATCGCGCTGGCACAGCCCGGCACATGCCGCTCAGATACGGTGGAAATTGTTGTGGTGCGCGAGAGTGACAAGCAGCAGGTGTACAGCGAACAAGCTGCGGTACCGCTGCGCCTGGCGCTGCCGGTTGCAGCGGCAGCCGCACCTGCTACTGCTCTACCGCCTGCGCCAAGCCCCACGGCGGTGCCCGCCTCCGCAACCGCCGCAGCGCCCACCGCTACAGAAACCAGCAGCCCGCAGCCCACCGCAACCGTGCCTGCAAGCGCCACTGCAACTGCGCAAGCCACCGCAACTGCCGCGCCAACTAAAACCACAGCGCCAACCAAAAAAGCCGCGAGCACAGCCACGCTCAAGGCCGCCACCCCTACCGCTGCAGCTGCCACCAGCGCAACATCCGCAGCCACGGCCACAGCCTGCGTGCGCCCGCCCGGCTGGGTGCCCCACATCATTCAGGCCGGCGACATTCTGATTGTGCTGGCAGAGCGCTCCAACATTTCGGTCAAGGCGTTGCAGCGCGCCAACTGCATCACCACAGAAAACATCTACCCTGGGTTCACAATCTATTTGCCGCCTGCGCCAACACCCGCTAAGACTGCCGTGCCCTAGCCGGGCGGCATGCTGTTTGCCTGCACCGCCGCGCTATGCACAGCCACTTGCCCGGCCAGCAGCAGCGCATGCGCAATCCTCAAGCGCTGTGATAACCGATGACTGAAATTTACCTGCGAACACGCCGCGCCCGCCGCGCATGGGCGCTGCCCTTGCTGGCGCTCTGCTTGCTGCTGGCAGCTGCCGGCGGGATGGCTTACGCCTTCAACCCGTGGCGCAGCACCGCGCAGCCAGGCGCAGCCACGCCCAACCCATCTGCCGCCGAAGCGCTGCCGGCTGCCAGTGCGCAAGCCGCGGTTCCCACGCTAGCGCCCCTGCCCACTGCCACCCCCGCAGCGCAAGCGCGCCTGCCGCAACTGCTAAACGAATATCCCACACCGGTGCACACGCCGCTGGTTGCCATCCCGGCCCGCGCCGCTCCGCTGCCGATTGCCAGCGGCCAGCTAAACCTGCTGCTGCTGGGCACGGATGTGGAAACGCGCGGCGACCGGCGGGCCGACTCGATTGTGCTGGTTGCGCTGCACACAACCACCGGCCAGGTGAACCTGGTGTCGCTACCGCGCGACTTGTATGTATACCTGCCGGGCAACTCGATGGGCACCATCAACACGGCTGTGGGCAGTGCGCGCTTTGCGCCAGATGGCGCGCTGGCGCTGGCACAGCAAACGGTGCTTTACAACTTTGGCTTTGCCGCGCACTATGTGGTCTGGGTGGACATCCCGGTGTTCATTCAAATTGTGGATGCGCTCGGCGGCATTGAGGTGCCGGTGCCATGCGACTTCACCGACCGCATCCTGAAAGCACCTGGCCTCGACGCAAGCCAGCCGCGCAACTGGACCGAGTTTCGCGTGCAGCCGGGCCTGCAGCAAATGGATGGCGCAACCGCGCAGTGGTATGCCCGCCTGCGCTACGGCAGCGATGACCAGGACCGCTCGCGCCGGCAGCAGGATGTGCTGCGCGCGATTGTGGCGCGCCTGCATCAATCGGGCACGCTGCTGCGCCTGCCCGCGCTCTACCGCCAGTTTAACCGCGCTGTGCAAACCAACATGCAGCTGGGCGATGTGCTGCAGTTTGTGCCGCTGGCTGCGTATTTTGACGGCAGCCGGCTGCGGGGCAGCGTGCTGCGCCCGCCGCTGATCACGCGCTATGAGGGCGATGTGCTCTTCCCGGCTGCCTACCTGCCCAACGCGCCGGAGCTGCAGCCGTTTTTGCAGCAGGCGCTTTCGCTGCCGGAGTGGCAGCCGCCGCCCGTGTACACCGTGGAGCTGCTGGATCGCAGCGGCTGGGCACCCGCTGCGCAGCTGGCCGCGCAAAATGTGCGCCAGCTGGGCCTGCAGGCTGTTGTGCTCGAAAGCGCTGCACAGGCCAAAACCGCAGCCCCGGTTGCAGAGACAATCATTCTCAACTACACTGGCAATCCGTTGGATCCGCAAGTGCCAAAGCTGCGCGCGCTATTTCATCTTGACCAAAGCCGCGTTGAGCAGCGCCCGGTTACAGAAAGCCCCAATCAATTTCAGGTAATTCTCGGGCGCGACTACAACTCGTGCCCGCTGCCGCGCACGGCTCCGCAAGTTCCGCCGGCAGCCGGCGGCTGAAGCAGCGCCAGAGCTATCGCAGCGCATGCCTGCCAAGAAATCCCCCGCCGAAAAGCCCAAGCCCCAGCGCATCGCGGCGCGCGGGCTGAAGCCCACTACCGCCCTGGCCGCTGCCAGCGTAGCCTGGCTTGAAGCCCTCCGGCGCAGCGGCCTCTCCGGCAACACCATCAAGAACTACCGCATTGATGTGCAGCTGCTGGCCAGCCACTATGGCGCCGGCACTGCGCTCAACCAGTTCACCACAAAATCGCTGAACGAGTTCATTAAGTGGCTGCAAAACGGCCGCTCTGTGCCCTGCGCGCCCAAATCACTCGACCGGCGCATCACTGCGCTAAAGTCGTTCTTTAAGTGGGCTGCGCAAAACGCCGGCCTTAAGTCTGACCCGGCAGATAAGGTCATCAACGTATCCGTGCGCAGCCCGCTGCCCGCGCTGCTCTCCGACGCAGATGTGGACCGGGCGCTGGGTGCAGCCGAGTCTTTCGGCGAGCGCAAACTCAAGCCGGATCCGCGCCCGTTTGCACTGCTCACGCTGGTGTTGCACACCGGGCTGCGCAAGGGCGAAGTGGCGCGGCTGGAGCACCGCCATCTCGATTTTGCGAACCGCAAAGCGCCCGCACTTTATGTGCGCTACGCAGACAAGCGCCACCGCCACAAGGAACGCCGGGTGGATGTGGACCCGGACTGGGTGGGCATCTACGACCATTACGTTGCGCGCACCAAAAAAAACCCGCGCGTCTTTCCGTACTCCGTGCGCCTGCTGGAGTACTGGCTGGAAGACACCACCAACCACGCCGGCCTCGCGCAACGCATCACCTTTGACCGGCTGCGCTGGAAGTGCGCCATCACCGATTACCTTGCTGGTATGGAGCCGGATCAGCTGCGCAGGAAGCTGGGTGTTTCCAAAGTGCAGTGGTCTGAAGTGCACCGCCGCATTGTGCAGCTGGCCGGCAAATAGCAGGCAGCTGCCGGCATGAAAACTTACCGCCTGGCACTGATTGGTTTTGGCAGCGTGGGCCGCGGCCTGGTGCAGATTTTGGAGGAGCGCGGCGCAGCGCTGGCGCAGCAATGCGGGGCGCAGCTGCAAGTGGTGGCAGTTGCCACGCAGCGCCACGGCAGCGTTTACCATGCCGCCGGGCTGCAGCCGGCCGCCCTATTGGCAGCCGCTGGCACGCAGCTCAGCACGCTGGCCGCCGACCATCACAATTGGGACGCAGCCCGCATCATTACTGCCGGCAACGCAGACATCATTGTGGAATGCAGCCCCACCAATCTGCAAACCGGCGAGCCAGCCACGGGTTACATTCAGGCAGCGCTGCGCAGCGGGCGGCATGTGGTCACGGCCAACAAGGGGCCGGTTGCGCTGCACTACGCCGCGCTGGCTGCGCTGGCGCGCGTCCAGCGCGTAACGCTTGGCGTGGAAGGCACGGTGATGGGCGGCACACCCGCACTGCGTTTGGGCAGTGAACTGCTGCAGGGCGCAGGCATCAGCGCCTGTGCCGGAATTCTGAACGGCACCACAAACTACATCCTCACGCGCATGGAAGCCGGCGCAACCTACCCCGCAGCACTGGCGGAAGCGCAGGCGCTGGGCTATGCAGAAGCAGACCCCGCCGGCGATGTGGAAGGCCATGACGCTGCCTGCAAGCTTGTAATCATTGCCAACACTCTGATGGGGCGTACGCTGCGCCTGCAAGATGTTGCGGTGCAGGGCATCACGCAGCTCACTCCCGCAGCTGTGGCGGCCGCTGCAAGCGCAGGCGAACGCTGGAAGCTGGTGGCAACAGTGGACGCACATGCGGCGCAGGTGCGCCCGCAGCGCCTGGCGCTTACGCATCCGCTGGCTGCGGTTAGCGGCATTACCAACGCCATCACCTTCAGCACCGCCGTGCTAGGCGATGTGACGCTGGTGGGGCCGGGCGCGGGCGGCGTAGCCACCGGCTTTGCGCTGCTGGCAGATATTCTGGCGCTGCACCGCTCGCAAACTTCAGCCTGACCCATGCGCGTGCGCGTTTCTGTACCGGCGACCAGTGCCAACCTTGGGCCGGGCTTTGACAGCCTGGCGCTGGCGCTTGGGCTGCGCAACGAGATCGAACTCAGTGTCGGGTCCGCGGGCGGCAGCCTGCAAGTGGAGCAGCACGGCGAAGGCGCAGCCACGCTGCCCACCGACGAGCGCAACCTTGTAGTGCGCGCAGCGCGTGCTTACTGGAAGGCGCATGCCGGCGCGCCATCCGGCACACTGCAGCTACGCGCCCAAAACAACATCCCGCTAAACTCCGGCATGGGCTCCAGTGCGGCCGCCATTGTTGCCGGGCTGGCAGCTGCGCAGGCGCTCAGCGGCGCGGCTGCAGATCCGCACGCATTGCTGAAGCTTGCGCACAGCTTGGAAGGCCATCCGGATAACATCGCAGCCGCGCTGCTGGGCGGGCTGACGCTGGCCAGCGCAGCAGGCGACGACGTGCGCTGCGCGCGCATCCCACTGCCTGCCATGCAAGTGGCGCTGGCACTGCCGGCGGTGGAGCTGGCCACCACGCAGGCGCGCGCCGTGCTGCCTGCTATGGTGCCGCTGGCCGACGCAGCGTTCAACATCGGGCACGCTGCGCTTGTGGTGCGCGCCTTGCAAACTGCGGACTACGCGCTGCTGGGTTGGGCAATGCAAGACAGGCTGCACCAGCCGCAGCGGCGCAGGCTGATCCGTGGCTACGATGCAGCGGAGCAGGCTGCCCTGCAAGCAGGGGCTGCGGCGGTTGTGCTTTCCGGCGCCGGGCCCAGCCTGGCTGCCTTTGCGGCGCACAACCATGCGCAAATAGCAGCAGCGATGCAGGCTGCCTTTGCAACAGCCGGGGTTGCCTGCCGCACGTTTGTACTGCCGGTGGAAGATAGCGGCGTAACCGTCACGCTGCTGCCCTAGCCCGCGCCCACAAGTTAACTTAACTGCAGATTGCGCTCAGAAGCGCAGCGTTTTTAACTGTCGCGTCAATCCGGCGGATGCAGGCGCGCCAGCCAGGTATCTGCGCCGGGCAGCGCGCGTGCGCGCTCGTCCAACCGCCAGCCGCCAACCCACACCACCTGCTCGCCAGAGCAGAGCAACGGCCAGGCAGCGCGCAGCGCCTGCGGCACTTTTGCATTTTGCAGAAAGCGCGCCACGCTTTGGCTGTGCCCGTGCAGCCCCAGCGGTTGAAAGCGTTCGCCGCGGCGCGCGCTGCGCAACGCCAGCGGCGCCTGCGCCGGATGCGCAAACTGCACTGCCCAGCGGTCAGCCGCAGCTGTAGCCGCCGGTGCCGCGCTTACCTCCAGCCACCAGCCACACGCACCCAGGCTGGTGCGACCGGGCACGCCCACAGCCACCGCATCGCATCCATCCATGAAGGGCTGCGCCACAATATGCGGCGGGATTGCAGCTGGCAGCAACAGCAGCCGTTCGTAATCCACATGCAGTGCCAGCGCGCCCGGCAGCAGCACCTGCTGGCGCACGGCCGCCGTGCGCACAAACTCACAGGCAACTGCAATCGGCGCATAGTCCACATCGCGCAGCGCGGGCCGCAGCAGGCGCACCGCGCGCCGCAGCAGCTCGGCTTGCAGCGCCGGCAACAGCGCGTCAAATTGCTTGCGCGCAAACGCCAGCTGTCCGGATGGCGCGTCCACCACAGATTGCGCCCATGCGCTGTCTGCTGCTTGCTGCACCACCGCATGCTCGCTAGCCAGCACCGCTGCCGTGCGGCCGAGAATCCGGCGCAGGCGCGGTTGCACTGCCTCCAGCACCGGCAGTATCTGGTGGCGCACCCGGTTGCGCCCGATTGTCTGGTCCATGTTGCTTGCGTCCTGGCGCGGCTGCAGCCCGTGCTGCGCACAGTAGGCGTCGATGGCTGCGCGCGGCACCGTTAGCAGCGGCCGCCCCAGCAGCAGCTGCGGCGCACCGGGCACACGGCTCAGCGGCCGCATGCCGCGCAGCCCGGCCAGCCCGGCACCACGCAACAGGCGCAGCAGCACCGTCTCGGCTTGGTCGTCCGCGTTGTGCGCCACCAACACCGCAGCCGCGCCCTGCGCCTGCGCTACCGCAGCTAGGAACTCATACCGCTCGTGGCGCGCCGTCACTTCAATCGAAAGCTGCAGGCGCGCTGCCGTCTCCCGCACCATGCGCCGCTCACAGGTGCAGCCCAGCTGCCACTGCGCTGCAATTTCACGCACAAACCGCGCGTCACCCTCAGACTCCAGCCGCAGCGCATGATCCAAATGCGCCACCCACAATACCGGGCGTTCTGCTTCCGGCAGTGCGAGCAGCGCATGCAGCAGCGCCAGACTGTCCGCGCCACCGGACACGCCCACCACCACTTTGGCGCAGGCGCGCAGCGCAGGATATGCTACAAAATAGCGGCTTAACGCGCGCAACACTACCATGGTGGCATTATAGCAATCGCTCTGTGATTGTAATGCGCATGCTATACTCGCCAATCATTGGCTGTGCTGGCGCACAAAAGTGCAGCTCCGTTCCGGCGGGCGCGGCTTCGCCAAACTCCAATCCGGCAGCGCACACTCGCACAGGAGAAATTTTTTGGCAATCAGCCCGCTCAATTGGCTGCTCGGCCTCTTTTCATTAGACATCGGCATCGACCTCGGCACCGCCAACACACTCGTGATGGTGCGCGGCAAGGGCATTGTCATCAACGAGCCATCCTGGGTGGCCGTGGACAAGAAGACGCGCAAGCCGCTGGCCATCGGGGTGGGCGCCAAGGAGTTGGTGGGGCGCACGCCCGCCAGCATTCTGGCAGTGCGCCCGTTGCGGGATGGCGTCATCTCCGAATACGAAATCACCGAGGCGATGCTGGCGTACTTTATCAAAAAGGCGCACGAAAACAGCCTTGTGCCCATTCCGCGCCCGCGCGTGGTAGTTGGCATTCCCAGCGGCGTGACAGAGGTGGAGAAACGCGCCGTATACGATGCGACGATGGCGGCGGGTGCGCGCGTGGCATATTTAATTGAAGAACCAACGGCTGCCGCGATTGGGACCGGGCTGCCATTGGGCGAGGCGCGCGGCTCAATGATCCTCGACATCGGCGGTGGCACCACCGAGGCAGCGGTCTTCTCGATGGGCGGCATCGTTGTCAGCCGGTCTCTGCGCGTGGCCGGCGACGAGATGGACGAGGAGATAATCGCCTACGCGCGCAACAAATATAACCTGGCAATTGGCGAACGCACAGCCGAGCGCGTCAAGCTCACCATCGGCTCAGCCTACCCCATGCCGGAAGAGAAGAGCGTAACACTGCGCGGCCGCAACCTTGTCACTGGCCTGCCGGACTCGGTGGACGTCTCCTCAATTGAGATTCGCGAGGCACTCTCAAATTCGATAACCACACTTATCAATCTTGTGAAAGAAACTCTGGACGAGACACCGCCGCAAATCATCGAAGACTTGATGGAGAGCGGCATCTGCCTGGCAGGCGGCGTGGCCAACCTGCGCGGGCTGGCTGCGCGCATGGAGGCAGAATTGAAAGTTCGCTTTTGGGTGGCGGAGGATCCGCTCACTTGTGTGGTGCGTGGCGCAGGTTTGATTCTCGATGACATTGAAAATCTGACTCCGTTTTTGGTCGGGTTGGAGCGCGGCAGCACATCGCTCAGCCCGGTGCGCCGCTAGCAATGCAGGCCACTGTCCGCCACCCGCTGCAGAATCCAGGCGCACTGCTGGTGGCTGCCATGGGTGTGCTGGTTGGCGCGCTGCTTTGGCGCGCACCAGCGCTGCTTTCGGCGGGGCTGGTGTTGAGTGTGGTGCTGGTTCCTGCAGCGTTGCGTTGGCCGCTGCTGCCGCTGGCGCTGGCGTTGCTGGCCGGGCCCTTCAAAGCGCTGCTGGCGGTAACTTATCCGGCGCTGCCGGATCCGGCGCAGCTACTGCTCGGGCTGGCACTGCTGGCGTGGCTGTTGCGTGGCTTGGCGCAGCGCCACCTGCTTTTGCCAACACACAGCGTGGCACTGCTGCTGCTTATATTTTTGCTTTTTACTGGCACCACGCTGCTCGCAGCGCAAGATCTGGCCAGCGGTGCGGCGGAATGGGCCAAGTGGCTGCAAGTGCTGCTGGTGATGGCGCTGGTGGCAGCTGAGCCGCGCCGCAGCACGCCATGGCTGCTGGCTGCGCTGCTGCTCTCCGGCGCGGTGCAGGCCGTGATTGGCGGCTGGCAATTTGCGCTGCGCGGCGTGGGGCCCGGGCATTTTGAAATCGCGCCCGGACTCTTCCGGGCTTACGGCGGCTTCGAGCAGCCCAACCCCTTTGGCGGCTTCATGGGCCTGGTGTGGCCGGTGGCTGCAGCCCTGGCAGGCGGCATGTGGCTGACGCGCCGGATTGCCCCGCACAAACTACTTTCCGCTGCCTGCGCAATAGTGGCGCTGCTCTCGGCTGGCGCGCTGCTCGCCTCCTACTCACGCGGTGCGTGGCTGGGCGCCGCTGCAGCAGCTGCCATCTTGTTGCTGGGCGCACTGCGACCAGCAAGCGCGCGGCCGGCGGTGCTGCTTGTGCTGCTAGCAGCCGCGCTGCTGATTGCCGGGCGCGGTCTTTGGCCGCAGTGGATTGTAGCGCGCGTGAGCAGCATCACACAGGATTTCGCGGGAGCGGATGTGCGCGGAGTTGTGCCAACCACCGCAAACTTCGCGGTGGTGGAGCGCCTGGCACACTGGCAGGCGGGGGCCGAAATGGCTGCGGCGCATCCGTGGCTGGGCGTCGGCTTGGGAAATTACGCAGCCGCCTACCCCCGCTACCGCTTGCTGCGCTGGCCGCTGGCGCTCGGGCATGCGCATAACTTCTATCTAAACCTGGCTGCCGAAACCGGTCTGCCCGGCTTGCTGATTTTTGTGGCACTGCTGCTGGCCGCTGCCCTGCAAGCCTGGCGCGCACTACGCGCAGCCCGCGGCTGGCAGCGCGCGCTGGCGCTTGGGCTGCTGGCTGCGGGTGCCCACCTGGCCACCCACAGCCTGGTGGATAATTTTTTTGTAAATAATATGCACCTGTATGCGGGCAGCCTGCTTGGCATACTGGCAGCCGCACAGCCGCGCACCACCAGCTCAGCCCAATGAGATCCGCATTCGGCAGCATCTACAGCTTTGCGCATGCGCGCCCGATGGAAGTGAAGCGCTTCATTAAGTTTGGCATTGTCGGCTTGATTGGTTTCACCATCGACACCACAACGCTCAACCTGCTGGTGGGCTTCGCCAACATGCAAACCACTGTCTTGCGGCTGGCGGCCAAGACAATTTCATTTACGCTGGCGCTCACCAGCAACTTTTTTTGGAACCGCTATTGGATCTATCCGGAAACGCGCACGGAGCGCAAGCGTGTGACTGCACCCAAGTTTGCGCTTGTAAACGCCGGCGGCTGGGCCCTCAATCTCGTAATTTTTGGTTTCCTAAGCAGCATTTTTATTTACATCTTCAGTGAATGGCTGGAGCCGCAAGCCGCACTGCTGGCGGGCACCAACGCGGCCCAGGTGTGCGCAGTGGCGGTGGTCATGTTTTGGAATTATTTCGTCAACCGCTACTGGACCTTCCGCAAAGTCGTCTGAGAGGGCGCCGGCCGGCCGCCAACCTGCATGCGCATCGGCCTTGAAGTTACCGCCGCAGTCCGGCAGGGTGCCGGCATCGGCCGCTATGTGCGCGAGCTATTGCTGGTACTGGCAGAGCTCGACGAACACAACACTTACCGCCTGTTCTTTGCGTCGCGCCTGCCGCTGCCGCACGCCCTGCCGGCCCTGCCCGCGAACTTTCATGCGCGCCGCCTGCCTGTGCCCGATGCCTGGCTGGCGCGCGCGTGGCACCGCCTGCAGCTGCCGCTGCCAGTGCAGCTGGCCACCGGCAGCGTGGACTTGTACCACTCGCCCGACTTCACCTTGCCGCCCGTAAGCGCGCGCATCCCAACGCTGCTGACCGTGCACGATCTCTCGTTTGAGCGCGAACCGGAAACTGCTGCGCCCGGCCTGCGCGCCTTTTTACAACAGGCTGTGCCGCGCTCGGTGCAGCGCGCCACGCATGTGCTGGCAGATTCACAAGCCACGCGCACTGACTTGATGGATTTATACAGCACGCCCAGCGCGAAGATTTCGGTGCTGTACCCGGGTGTGGCTGCGCGCTTCCAGCCCGTAGCCAGCCCCGGGCAGGCAGCTGTGCGGGCGCAGTACGCACTCGGCGCGCAGCCGTTTGTGCTGTGCTTGGGCACACTCCATCCGCGCAAGAACCATCTGCGCCTGATTGCAGCTTTTTACGCAGCACTGCGCAACAGTGAGCACAATCTGGTCATCGCTGGCGGGCCGGGGGGTGCCGAGCAGTCCATCCGCGCTGCGGTGCAACAACTAAGGCTGCAGCAGCGCGTGCTTTTCACCGGCTACGTGGCGGACGCGCATCTGCCGGCGCTGTACTCGGCTGCGCACGCAGTTGCCTATCCGTCGCTTTATGAGGGCTTTGGCCTGCCGCTGGCGGAGGCGCTGGCCTGCGGCACTCCCGTGCTGGCAAGCACTGCGCCCTGCCTGCCAGAAGTGGCCGGCGGCGCTGCGCTGCTGGCCGACCCGCGCGATGAACAAGCGCTGGCCGCCGCGCTGCTGCGCATCACCAGCGATGCCGCCCTGCGCGCCGACCTGCGCGCGCGCGGCTTGCAGCGCGCTGCAACATTTTCATGGCAGGCAGCAGCGCGCCAGCTGCTCACGCTCTACACGCAGCTCGCGTAAGTTTGCGCTGCGTGTGCTATCATCGCGCAGTTTTAGGAGGCAGATATGACCATCGAACGCAAAGGATTATTGCAGTGGCGCAACGCAGATACCACAATTGTGGGGCCCGATCTGCAGCCGGGCCAGCCGGCGCCAGCTTTCAATGTGCACAACAACTCAATGGACCGGGTGCAGCCGCTGGCGGAAACAGCCGGCAAAGTGCGCATCATCGCCAGCGTACTCTCGGTAAACACCGGGGTTTGCGACAAAGAGATGCGGCGTTTTAATGAGGAGGCGGCGCACTTGGGTGATGATGTGCGTATGCTGACGGTGAGCATGGATTTGCCTTTTACCCAAAAGGGCTGGTGCGCAGCAGCCGGCGTGGAGCGTGTGCAAACCTTTTCGGATTATTTCGACGCTAATTTTGGCGCAGCCTATGGCGCGCTCATCAAGGATTTGCGGCTGCTGCGGCGCGCCGTGTGGGTGGTGGACCGCAAAGATAAGGTGACCTACTCCGCCTACATGCCCGCGCTTGGCGACGAACCGGACTATGCTGCGGTTTTGGCAGCGGCCAAAGCTGCGTTGTAACCCAGAAGCAAACTCAATTACAAAGCCCCCGTTATAACAACCGGGGGGTTTTTTTGGCTGCGCTGGAACGGCTAGCCGCTGTCCAGCACCGCGCCCAAAGTCTGCACAATCTGGTCAATCTCTGCGCGCGTGATGATCAGCGGCGGCGACAGTGCCAGCGTGCTATTGCCCACCGCACGCGTGCGCACGCCGCGCGCCAGGCACGCGCTGGCAATCGCCGTTGCGCGCGCCGGATCCGGCGTGCGCGTCTCGCGGTCCGCCACAATCTCCAGCCCGCACAACAAGCCCAGCCCGCGCACGTCGCCCACGCACTCAAACTCGCGCAGCGGCTGCAGCTGCGCCAGCAGGTAGGCGCCCAGCTCGCGCGAGCGCTCCACCAGCACTTTGCCCTCAATGATCTCCAAATTTTTCAGGCCCACCGCGCAGCAGGCTGCATGCCCGGAGTAGGTGTAGCCGTGCATCCACATCTCTGAGGCCGGCGCGCTCAGCACCACCTCCCGCATTGCATCCGAAATTTGCAGCCCGCCCAGCGGCAGGTAGCCGCTGGTGATGCCTTTGGCAAACGCCAGCATGTCCGGCCGCAGCCCCCAGTGCTGGCTGCCAAACCAGCGCCCGGTGCGCCCAAAGCCGCAGATCACTTCATCCATTATCAACAGCACATCGTATTTGTCGCACACGGCACGCACCAGCGGGAAGTAATCATCCGGCGGCACAATCACACCGCCCACACCCTGCACCGGCTCCGCAATAAACGCCGCCACCGTGTCTGGCCCTTCGCGCTCAATCAGCTCGGCTAGCGCGCGCGCAGCAGCGCCACCCACGCTCTCGCCCGCTTGCTGCGCAATTGCCAGCCGGTACGGATAGGGATCGATGGTGTGCGCAAACCCGGCCAGCGGCGGGCCAAACATTGTGTGATAGCGCGAGAGGCCGGTTGCATAGGTGGCTGCCAGCGTGATGCCGTGATAGGCACTTTGGCGGGCAAGAATTTTCGTTTTATTTTTGCGGCCCAGGCGCTGCCAGTAATAGCGCGCGGTCTTGAAGGCTGTGTCGTTGGCTTCCGAGCCGCCCGACGTGAAGAAGGTGGTGTTAAGTGTTGGATGCGCCAGGCCCGCAAGGCGCTTGGCCAGCTGGCTGGATGGCACGTTTGTCATGCCGGCAAAGTTGGAGGTGTACGCCAGGCGGCTCATCTGCTCGCGTGCCGCCTCAGGAAGTTCCTGGTTACCGTAGCCGATATTAACATTCCACAAGCCGGCCATGCCGTCCAAAACTTTGCGCCCTTCCGGGGTGTGCAGATACACGCCATCGGCGCGCTCCACCACCAGCGCATTGGCATGCGTAGATGGATGCTGCAGCGGATGCAGCTGATGCGGGTCAAATTCCTGCAGGATACTTTCCGAAAGAATGGCTGCCATAGGCGGGTTCCTTGGGTAGAAGTGATCAGTATAACAGCGCGAAATAAAAAGCCCGCCGGATGGCGGGCTAAAGGCTGGGGGACCAGGATTCGAACCTAGGCTGACGGAGTCAGAGTCCGTAGTTCTACCACTAAACTATCCCCCAATTTTCCTGATAATATCACAAGCCTGTTGCAGCCTGACTGCACGCCAAATTATGCCGCCCGCAATTGCTGCGCGGCTGCGGCAATCCGCGCCAGCACCACATCGCGCCCCAACAGTTCCATCGTTTCAAACAACGGTGGGCTCACCTTCTGCCCGGTGACCGCCATGCGCAGCGGGCTGAACAACTGCCCGGGCTTCAGCGCCAGCTCCGCAGCCAGCGCTGTCAGCGCAGCGTTCGCAGCGCTGTGCTCCATTGCGGGCAGCGCCGCTAGCAGCGCATGCGCGCGCTGCAAAATAGCAGCCGACTCGCCCGCGGTTTTTTCCTTCACCAGCAGATCCGCGCTGCTGCAATCCACGGCCGCGCGAAAAAAGAACGCAGCCAGTGGCGGCGCATCTTCAAATGTGGTGATGCGCTCCTGTATGAGCGGCACGATGGGCTCCAGCATGGCCGGGTCCGCCTGCACACCGGCCGCCGCAAAGTAGGGCGCAAGCGCGACCGCCAACTGCGCCGGCGGCATGCGCCGCAAATGCACGCCCTGAAAGTGGTCCAGCTTTTCGAAGTTGACCGCAGCTGGCGCAGGGTTCACGCGCTTTAGGCTAAAGCAGCGCACCAGTTCCGCCATGTCAAAGTCTTCTTTCTGGTCGTCGTAGCTCCAGCCCATCAGCGCCAGCCAGTTCAGCACGGCGGCGGGCAGGTAGCCGATCTCGCGCAGCTCGTGCAAAAAAATAGAGTGGCCCTCGGTGCCGCGCAGCTCGGCCGCATCGCGCTTGCTCATCTTGCCCTTGCCGCTGGGTTTGCGAAACACGGAAAGATGGCACCACACCGGCTCCGGCCACCCAAACGCGCGCAAAATAAGCGCGTGCTTTGGCAGGCTGGGCAGCCACTCATCTGCGCGGATCACATGCGTGATGCCCATTTCATGGTCATCCGCCATCGCAGCCAGATGGTAAAGCGACAAGCCGTCAGACTTGAGGATTATGAAATCATCGAGCGTGCTGTTTTGCACGGTGATGTCGCCGCGAATGGCATCGGTGACGGTGGTGCTGCCCTCCGCGGGCGTTTTGAAGCGGATGACAGCCGCTGTGCCAGCAGCGCGCAGCTGCGCTACTTCGGCCGGTGCAAGGCCGCGGCAGTGGCCGTCATACCGCGGCGGGCGCTTCAGCACGCGCTGCTCGGTGCGCAGCGCGTCCAGCCGCTCCCGGGTGCAAAAGCAATAGTACGCCTGCCCGGCCAGCACCAGCTGCTCTGCCCGCGCGCGGTGCAGCGCCGCGCGCTCGGATTGCACGTAGGGCGCGTGCGGCCCGCCCACTTGCGGGCCTTCGTCCCATTGCAAGCCCAGCCAGCGCAGCCCGGCCAGCATGTTTTCAGTTGCACCGGGCACTAGGCGCTCCTGGTCTGTGTCTTCAATGCGCAGCACAAAGCAGCCGCCGGTCTGGCGCGCCAGCAGATAGTTGTAAAGCGCGGTGCGCGCACCACCAATGTGCAAAAAGCCGGTGGGTGACGGCGCAAAACGCACGCGCACGGGTTGCATGGTCATGCTTCGCGAAGCAAGCAGCGGAGCGGCACTGCGCAGCGCGCCACTAAAACTTGCGCGGATTGCGCTGCGCGTTGACGCTTAGGGCAATGGCAATGCCCAGCGCCCCCGCCATCAGCGCACTGCCGCCATAGCTCACAAAGGGCAGCGCCAGTCCCGCCACGGGAAACAAGTTCAGGTTTACGCTTACATTCAGCACAGTCTGCACAAAAAACAGCGTCGCCAGCCCGTAGCACAGGTAAGCGCCAAAGGCATCGTCAGACTGGCGCGCAATCTGCAGCAGGCGCAGCACCAGCAGCGCCAGCAGCCCAAGCAAAACCAGCGCGCCCACAAATCCAAACTCCGCTGCACTTGCCGAGAAAATAAAGTCGGTGTGGCGCACCTTGAGAAAGCGCAGCTGCACCTGCGAAGACTGGCCGTAGCCCTGGCCCAGCCATCCGCCGGAGCCAATGCTGATGAGCGCCTGTTCCACGTTGTAGCGCGCGCCGCCGGCAGCGTCTGGAAAAAGAAAATTTGCAATGCGGGCGCGCTGGTACGGCACCAGCCCCAGCCAGAGCAGCGGCAAACTGGCGGTCCCCAGCAGCCCAAGCACGCCCAGATGCGTCCAGCGCAAGCCCGCCGCCCAGGCTACGCCAAACCAAATGAATCCAAGCATGGCAGCAGTGCTTAAGTTCGGCTGCAGCAGCACCATCACCACCGGCACCCCGGCATAAACAAGGGATGCGACCACCCAGCGAAATTCCAGCATTTGCTCGCGCCGGCGCGCAAAAAAATTTGCCAGCCAAACCACACTGCCAATCTTAACCAGCTCTGAGGGCTGCACAAAAAACAGGCCAAAAAAGTCAAACCAGCGCTGCGCGCCAAAAGCTGTGATCCCCACCGCAAGGATCGCACCCAGCAACAAAACCGCCAACACGTATATGCCGCCAGCCAATCCCTGCAGTGTTTTATAGTTGATGAAGGGGCCAAAGGCCATCACTGCAGCACCAGCCAGCGCATACTGAGCCTGGCGCGCGGCCAGCCCCTCCAAGCTCGGGCTGCCAGCCGCACTGGAGCGGATCATCACAATTCCAAAAAGGATTAGCAGTGCGGTGAGGCCCAGCAGCACAACATCAAACTGCTGCAGCAGGCCGCGCGCACTGGAGCGCGCCCCGCGCAGAACAGACATGCGCCCAAGCGGCGCCATTAGAGCAGCCTAAGCCGGGGTCGTATCGGGACGCTTTGCACGCTCGGTAACAGTGCGCAGCGGAATCTCTGCCGTCAACCTCTGGGTGTGATGGTCAAGCACCATGCGGACTGCCGCCCGATCCACATCAACAGCCGCGTATTTGCCAATCACCGCAATAATATCGTCCTTCATCTTTTCCATGATGGTGGGGTTGAGGTCAGTGCGGTCATACACCAAGAGCGTGCGGATGCGGCTTTTGGCATTTGCCGCACTGTGCTTGCGGCCGAGTACTTTGTCCACCGTCCCTTGCCACGATGCGCTCCAGGGGCTTGTCATTGGGTGTTGCCTCCATTCAAGAAGGTTCCCAGCTTCTCCAGCCAAGTCTTGGGTTTCAAAGACAAAAACGGCACATCGCGGCCCAGCAAGCGCGCAGCAATGTCGCGATACGCCTGCCCCACCAGCAGCTCCTTATCCAGCGAGGCCGGGCTGCCGAGGTTGCCGGCAGTGATCACCGCGGCATCTTCCGGTACAACACCAATCAGTTCAATTGCCAGAATATCCAGCACGTCTTCAGTGCTGAGCATTTCGCCCCTCTCCACCATCGCATAGCGCACGCGATTCAAAATCAGCTGCGCCGGGCCTTTCTGCTCGGCCTCCACCAGCCCGATGATGCGGTCAGCGTCACGCACTGCCGCCACTTCCGGATTGGTTACCACCAGCACCAAGTCTGACGGCGCAAGCGCATTGCGAAAGCCCGCTTCTATTCCCGCCGGGCAATCTAAAAATACAAAATCAAAGTCAGCGCGCAGCTGGTTGCATATGCGCACCATGTCTTCCGGCGTCACTGCAGATTTGTCGCGCGTTTGCGCAGCCGGAATCAGGTACAGCTCGGGCACGCGCTTGTCCTTGATCATCGCCTGGCGCAAGCGGCAGGAGCCTTCGACCACATGCACAAGGTCGTACACAATGCGGTTCTCCAACCCCAGCACCACATCCAGGTTGCGCAGGCCGATGTCCAGATCAATACACACCACGCGCTGCCCTTCGGCTGCAAGTGCCGCAGCCAAATTGGCAACTGTAGTGGTTTTTCCCACGCCACCCTTGCCGGAAGTTACTGTGATTACTTTCGCTGCCATGCCTAATTCTTCTCCCTGACTAGCCTCACGCGAGGCGCTTGAATTTATCCTTGGGCACCCAGCGCTCGGCCACAATCTGACCGTCGCGCACATGCGCCATCTCAGGTTCTGGCTGCCCGCGCCGCACTGGAGAGGTAGTGATTAACTTTCCAATGCGCAGCTGCTGTGGCGAAAGGTCCAGCGCGCACACCGTTGCTTCCACATCGCCAGCCGCACCCGCATGCACTACGCCGTACAAACGGCCCCAAACCACCACACTGCCCCCCGCCAAAATTTCGGCGCCGGGATTTACATCGCCAATCACCACCACATGCCCGGCATGGTTTATGGTGCGACCCGAGCGCAGCGTCTGGTGCATTAGCGCCGCCATGGTGAGGCCTGGCTCCAGCTTTGCAGCAGCTGCCGCTGCAATGCGCGCGGGGGTTTTTGCCAGCTGCGTTTGCAGGCCCAGCGCCTTGGCAGCTTGCTGCGTCAGGCGCGCCTCGCTCAGCACTGCCGTCAGATTAATTTTCAAGTCGCCAAGCTTGTCGCGCAGGCGCCCCAGATCAGCCGCCTTCAGCTCCCGTTTGCCGACCTGCAAAATGATGCGTGCGCCGCGGAAGAACTGGTCTTCTTCCTGCATGCGGGCGTAAAGCACCGGCTCCAGGTCCGCCCATGCGCCCGAGGGCAACGTCACAAGCAAACCCTCCTGAATTCCCTTAACAGCGATTAAGTCTGTCATAATTCGGGCTCGCAGTATATCACCAAGTTGGAGTGTACAACGTCGGTCTACAAGCCCGTAAACTGTGGCGGTTTACGGGCTTGTGGCATTTAATTCGCGCGTAGGGGGGCTGTGCCCGTCCGTTTTACGGCTGCCGCTGGCTGGCATCAGGGCACAACCTGCAGGCTGCCCGTCAGCAGCTTATCGTCAATCGTGGCACCCGTTGCATCAAGCACCGGCAGGCGCTGCAGTGTTTCCAGCAGGTACCAGCCCGCCTCAACTTTGTAAACTCCCGGCGGCGCATCCGGCGGCACCCGCACGACAAGCTCTTCAATTACCGTGCTGCCCGCTTGCCAGCTACTGGTGGGGCGCGTGCCCTGCACCGGCCAGGTATCCACCTGCCCGTGCACCCGGCCATCCGGGCCCAGCAAATGCACAAATTCTGTGTAGTCGGCCGCGGGCTGGCGCAGCGCATACCACTGCGCCGCAATGCGCACTTCCGCTCCGCGCTGCACCTGCGGCGTGAGCACTGCAAATTCTTCCAGCAGCAGCTGCCCGTCAAAGTTCACCACACCGGAGCGCGCGCCGCGCGCTGTCACCTGCAGTGTTGCCAGCGCACACTGGCCGCGCGGTGATTGCAGCCAGCCACAAGTAGCGCCACCGGCGGGTGCTTGCAGCGCCACTGTGAACGCTCCGGCAGCTGCCGGAGCGCGCACTTGTGTGCGCGTGGTGAAGCTATGCGCAGCGCCATGCGCGGCCAAGTTCACGCGCGCCGGTGCAGCACTGCCCGCCACAAGTTCAACTACCGGAGTTTCGCCCTGCAGTGCCGGCTGCGCCCAATGCAGCAGCACATCAAAAGGCGCGCCCGGCAACACGCTGGCCGGCGCATCAAAACCACGTAGCCAGACGCCGGGCGCATACTGCTGCAGCGCAGCAACAGCCGGAACCAAAGCCTGCGTAGCGGGCTGCACTTGCAGCGCCGCCACCGATGCCCAATCGCCGCTGCCGTTTACTGCCAGCCCTGCGCTGCCAAACGCCGGCAGCAGCGCTGCCTGCAGCATATATTTTCCGCCCGGCAAAGCAGCATCCAGCAGCAACGCGTGCCAGTCCGCAATCAGCAAACCGGGCAGCCACGCATTTGTGGGATACATGCGCCCCACCGGCACTGTGCCCGGCCAGCTCTGTCGGGCTGTTCCATCGGCATCCAGCAAGCGAAAGTTCACCTGGTAGCTGCCGTCTACCGGCCACAGTGCGGACCATTGCAGCGTCACCGGCAGCAAGCTGCCCGCAGCCGGCTGGCCGGCAACCCGTACCGTATGCAGCCGCACAGCATCGCCAAATTGCACCGCGAATGCAGCTGGCGCCGGCGGTAGCTGCGCATCCACTTCCACCAATCCACCCACCGACTGAAGCAAATGCGCCGCAGCCACATTCGGCAAATAACGCGCGAGGTAAACCGCCTGCCCGCGCGCCCGGCGCGCTGCAAGATCGCTGCGATAGGCAGCTTCATCGGGCAGCACGCTGATTTCCAGGTCCGGGCGCAGTTGCTCCGCCACCTGCAGATAAAACAGCGGCGGCATGCGCTCGCTGTCCGCCAAGATTGCAGCGCCTTGGCGCAGCGGCAGCGCCAGCGTGCTGCGCGCCTGCTGGTCCGCGCGCCAGTCCGCAGACTGGTCCACCGCGCTAAAGTTGCGCCAGCAACCAGCCAGCGGCAGCAAGGCAAAGGCTGCCAGCACCAGCTGCGGCCAGGCTGCCCAAGCCAGCGCCTGCACAATTACGGTCACGCCCAGTGCCATCCACAGCACCTGCACAAAGTGCGCCGGCAAAAGGAATGCTGAGTAATCCGGATCGGGCACATAGAACGACAATGCAAACGCAGCCGTCCCGCCCCACGCCAGCAGCGTAATAATTGCACCGCGCAAGTTGTGGCGCAGGTAACTTGCGAGGCCCAGCGCTGCCAGCAGCGCGCCCGCCCAGCCGTATTGGTCCAATGCCTTGCGCCCCACAATCAGATAGCGTGCTGGTTCGGTGATGGCTTGCAGCGGGCGCAGCGCGCCATGCGCTTCGGCCCCAGTAAAGAACTGCAACAACCGCTGCAGATCAAGCACTTCGCCGCCATTGAGCGCAGGCCAGCGCAGCGGCAGGTACAGATAAACGCAAAGCCCAAGTACCAGCAGCGCAGCGCACTGCAGCCACACCCGCGCAGCAACCGCGCGGCGCGCTTGCAGCCACAGCGCTGCCAGCAGTGCCGGCAGCAGCACGCCGGTTGTCAGGTGGTTTGCCAGCGCAAGCCCAAAGAGCAAAGAAATCCAGCGCAGCTGCGGCGCACCGGCAGCGCCCGCGGGCAATGCAAGCAGCAGCCCCAGCAGCGCGCCAAACAGCAGCACGTGCAGTGTGTACACTTCCGCTTCCACCGCGCGCAGCCAGAACGCGGGTGCGGTGGCCAGCGCCAGCGCAGCCAAACCCGCAGCGCCGGAGCGCGCGCCCATGCGCCGGGCCACGCCATATGCAACCGCAACCGCGCCAGCCCCAAACACCGCTGCCGAGAGGTTGATGCGGTACGCAGCTGTGCCACCCACCGGGAGCCAGCTGAACAGTTTAGCCAGCAGAATGTAAAGCGGGTACCCGCTGCCATGGGAAATTCCCAGGCGCAGCACATTCACCTGAAATTCAAAAGTGTCCGCCGGGCCAACAGCGGGCGCAAGGGTGCGCCAGTAAAGTGTGCCGGCCAGCAGTGCCAGCGCAAATGGCGCAGCCCGCTGCAGCCAATGGGCGCGCTGCAGCTGGTGCAGCAGCAGTGCAGAGCGCGCTGCCAGCGCCAGTGCGGCTGCGCCCGCCACCAGGCTCACGCCGCGCAGTGGCACCACCCCCGGCAAGGCCGCGTTTAGGGCTCCCAGTAGCAGCGGCAGCTGCGTCCACGCTGCGGCCGCTGCATCGGTTTTGCCGGATGCTGTGCGGGTTGCCCGCAGCACCCATTGGTCTGCCCCTGCCCACAGCAGAGGCACCAGCAGCGCGCAGGCCAGCACCAGCGCTGCCACTGCCCACAGCGCACCAAATGCGCTAAACCGCGCAGTGTCGTACTCAAGCAGCGCTCGCGCCAAGCCGGCTCCATACGCGCCGCCGAGTACAGCCGGTGCAGCAGCCTTGTAAAGTTGTGGACTGTTCATGTCGCTGCGCGGCGCAGCGCGTGCCGGCTCAGCCGGCAGCCGCGGACATGCCCTTCAGCGCAAAATAGGCGTCGATAATTTCTTGGGCCACTGGCCCGGCGACAGTTGAGCCTTCCTCGCCACTATACATAAAAACCACCACTGCAATCTCCGGTTTCTCATAAGGCGCGTACGCTACCATCCAGGCATGCGCCGGCCAGGAGCCAAATTGGCAGCGATTGGCAGCCTGCGCCACATTGTCACAGTATTCCGCGGTGCCGGTCTTGCCCGCCAGGTTAATTCCCTCCACGGCCAGCTTTTTTCCCGTGCCATCGATCATCACCTGGCGCAGCCCGAGGCTCACCTGGTCAATCACATAGGGTGTGAGCTCCGTCTGTGAATTATTCTGCACGCTGGCCGTGCGCAACACATTGCCTTCGCCGTCGCGCACTTCACGGATGAGTGTGGGCTTGCGCACAAAGCCATCGCGGTTGATGAATGGCGTGTACGCCATCAGCACTTGCAGCGGCGTGGACAGCACATAGCCCTGCCCGATCGCCGCAATGTACGTGTCGCCCGTAGACCAGTTCTCGCCGATGTTTAATCGCTTCCAATCCCGCGTGGGTATCAAGCCCTTGCCCTCACCGGGCAGCTCGATGCCCGTCAGCTGGTTGAAGCCCAGCATGGTTGCGTACTTATACAAACGGTCGATGCCCAAGCCGCCGTCTTTCACTCCGCCGGTTTCATACCCGCCGCCCAGCGCATAAAAGTAAACATCGCAAGAAAAAGCTACGCCTTTTATGAAGTTCACGTCGCCGTGGCCGGCGCGGTTGTAGCAAACCACGCGGCGCGTCTTGCCCGGGTCATTTGGAAAGTAGCGATTGGTGATGATGATTTCGCCCGGATCAAAAATCAACTGGTCGGCCGTGACTACTCCCTCCTGCAGCGCGCCCGCTGCCACGGCCACTTTGAATACCGAGCCTGGCGGATATTCACCGCTGATGGCATTGTTAAAGAGTGGCTTGTACGGGTGGTCCGCCATTTCCTGGTAATACACAGCCGGAATAAACCGGGAAAATACAGAGTTGTCGTATGTGGGCAAGGAGACCATTGCCAGTACCTCGCCGGTTTGCGGATTGATGGCAATTGCCACGCCATTGGTCACGGGCTGCGGCGGGCGCAACGGGTTGGTGTCCGCCTGCGCAATCTGATTTTCAATTCTCATGCGGTTGGAGAGGGCTGCCTCAGTAGCAGCCTGCAGGCGCACATCAAGTGTCAGCACCACGCTTTGGCCGGGCACCGGTGCCTGCCCCTCGCCCAGCGTGCGCAGCTCGCGGCCGGCCACATCCACTTCCACTACTTTGTAGCCATTGCGGCCAGCCATCAACTCCTGCATGCGGTTCTCAATGCCGGCATAACCAATCCGGTCGCGCGCCGGATCAAAACCAAGGTTCGCATAATAGTCAGCCTGGTCTTCCGTGATCGGCCCCATGTAGCCCACCACATGCGCAGTGAGCGCGCCAGTGGGGTAGTTGCGCAGGGCGCGCACCTCCAGCTGCACGCCCGGCAGGTCGCGCAGCTCCGCGCCCAGCACCAGCGCTTGCTCGCGCGAAATATCCGGCGCAATCACCACTGGCCGGTACGGCGCATTCGTCTCCTGTAAAAACACCAGCTCTTGAATGCCGGGCGAAGGCGAGTCATCGCCGATGCGATTGCCGGTTGCATTGCCCGCATCCAGCGGCGGCGTGGCAACGGGCACGCCCGTCAGCTCAGACAAGCGCGCATAAAGCTCCGCAAGCTGGCCGGCATCTTCCGGCAAAAACGCCGGCGTAATCGAGACGCTGATCGCCGGAACATTTTGTGCAAGCAGCACGCCATTGCGGTCATACACCACGCCGCGCGGCGCCGCCAGTGTCAAGCGCTGCTGGCGGTTGTCCAGTGCCCGCTCTGCAAACCCGGCAAACCCGGTAACCTGCAAACGCACCAGTTGATACGCAGCCCCCAGCAGCGCAAGCGTAATCACAAGATAAAAGCTCCAGATGCGGTCTGGCTTAATGGCGGCGGAGGTGTTCTGCACGACTGTTGCTAGAGCGAGACCTGCGGCAGCGCAATGCTGCGGGCGATGCGGCGCGCCAGCGGGTAGGCCAGCAGCATTAGAGCCGTGTCCAATAGCACGGCCGGCAGCACCACACCGGTGGCTGCCGTGCGCCAGTCCAGATGCCAGCCCCACAGCACCAGTACTCCCGCATAGATGGCATGGTACATAACCACGCCGGCAACCGTGCCTAGCAGTGGCAGCAGCGGGTTTACATTCCAAAGCGGTGCGCCAATGAAGTTGGCCGCCAGGCTCACCACAAACAGCGCCAGCAGCATTGCGCCAAACGGCCCGCCGGAAAATGTGTCCAGCAGCAAGCCGCCGGCAAACGCCCACAGCAGCCCGTCGCTATGGCTGCGCGCCAGATTCCATGCCAGCACAATCACCAGCATCAAGTCCGGGCGCAGCGCCGGAAATGGCAAGTGCGGCAGCACGCTGCTCTGCAGCAGCGCTGCCAGTGGTAGCAAGCCGATGCCCAGCAACAACGGCGTCATGGCGGTGCCGGCACAGGCGTCGCCAGCAGCGGCGCCAGATCCAGCGGAGTAAAGTTGGTTATGATCAGCACCAGCTCCAGGTTCGCAAAGTTTATCGCCGACTGCACATCGGCCTCCTGAAACACATCGTAATCGCGGCGGCGCACAGAGGTAATGGTGCCCGCCTGCAAATTAGGCGGAAACTTTCCGCCAACACCGGAGGTCACCAGTTGATCCCCGGCTGCCAGCTCCGCCTGCAGCGGCACAAAATCGAGGCGCAACGAGCCCGGCCCGCTGCCGCGCAGCTGGCCTTCCACCCGCGAGCGCTGCACGCGCACGTTTACCACCAAAGTCGGGTCCGTAATCAGCAGCACCTTGGCCGCAGACGCCGTGACCTCGGTGACAATGCCAACCAGGCCATCGGCCGCCAGCACGGGCATGTCCGGCAGCAAGCCATCCGAACGGCCGCGGTCGACCAGTACGTATTGGAGATAAGGACTCACATCACGTCCGATCACCTGCGCTGCGAGATACCTGTACTCCGGATTGGCGCGTGCCAGCTTTAGCAGCTGCGCCAGCAGCAGGCGCTGGCTTTCGGATTCGCGCAGGCGCGTGACCTCGCCCTGCAGGCTGCTTACGCGCGCCTGCAGTTCGGCCACTTGCGTGAGCACCGGTGCCGGCGCACCACTGCTGCCCGGCTGGCGCAGCGGCCGCGTTTGCTGCGCCACAAGTTGCTGCAGCGGCGTGAGCACGCGTGTGAGCGCAGCCCGCAAGGCGTCGGCGCCTGCGCGCTGGCCCAGCGCCAGCAGCAACACGGCTACCGCCAGCAGCAGCACGCCCAGTGAAAACCGCCCGAGGAAGGAGAAACGCCGCATTGCAAAAGCACAGCGCAATCAGCTGCGCCCGCGGTGCGGGCGCAATGGCGGCCGGCCGGCTTACGCCGGGGCCGGCTCCTGCAGGCGCGCGCGGAAGGCGTTGATGGTGCGGTGCAAGCCTTCTGCCAGAGCCACGCGCGGCTCCCAGTGCAGCAGCGTGCGCGCCCGGGTCAGGTCCGGCTGGCGCTGCTGCGGGTCCCCCTGCGTGCGCCGGTCTTCGTACACAATACCGGCCGAATTGCCGGTGGCGTTGTTGATCAGCTCGGCAAATTCGCGGATTGTTACTTCATGCGGATTGCCAATATTCACCGGCATGTGCTCGCTGCTTTCCAGCAGCGCCAAAATGCCATCCACCAAATCATCCACGTAGCAAAAACTGCGCGTCTGCGCGCCATCGCCGTACACTGTCAGCGGTTCGCCGCGCAATGCCTGCCCTACAAAGTTCGGCACCACGCGCCCGTCATCCAGCGCCATGCGCGGGCCAAAGGTGTTGAAGATGCGCACGATGCGCGTGTCCACCGCATGCGTGCGATGATAGGCCATGGTGAGCGCCTCAGCAAAACGCTTGGCTTCGTCATACACACTGCGCGGCCCCACGGGATCCACATTGCCCCAGTAGCTCTCGCGCTGCGGATGCTCCAGCGGGTCGCCGTAAACCTCGGAGGTAGAGGCCAGCAGAAAGCGCGCACCGTAAGCCTTGGCAACGCCCAGCGCATTGAGCGTACCCAGCGCGCCGGCTTTCAAAGTTTGAATGGGCAGCTGCAAATACCCGGTGGGCGCAGTTTGCGAAGGGCTGGCGGGCGAGGCGAAGTGCAGCACAACGCTGACCGGCTGCGACAGCGCGATGCGCTGCGCCACATTGTGCAAGACCAGCTCAAATTGTGGATGGTTGATAAGGTGCGCAACATTGGCGCGGCTGCCAGTGATCAAGTTGTCCATCGCAATCACATGGTGGCCATCGGCCAGCAAGCGGTCGCACAAATGCGAGCCGACAAAGCCCGCGCCGCCGGTAATGAGGATGCGCATCAGGTAATCAGCTGCCGCGCGAACTTGCTGGTGTGGCCTGCGCAGCTGGTATAGGCGAGTTTACCATGTGCCCCAGCTGCGCCATCAATCCGCAAATAAGCATGAACGCGAAAGCCAGATCCACAAACCAATAAGATGCATCAACCAAACCGTGCGCCAGTACATTCACCATTGCGGCGCACATGCCCACTGCCAGCGCACGCGCGGCGGGGTCGCGCAAGCCGCCCAGCGCGCGCCGCGCTTGCTGCCCAAAGCCGGCCAGCATTGCGCCCGCCAGCACCAGGCCGGGCAATCCCAGCCGCGTTGCAAAATCCAGCAGCCAGTTGTGGGCATGCGAAAGGTTGGGCTCCTGCCACGCAGCCGGTGCAATGTACCGGCCGCGATAAGCATAAAGGAAGTTATCCAGGCCCACGCCGGTCAGCGGCGCGTCCCGCACCATTGCCAGCGCACTGCGCCACAGCTGCAACCGAAAGAACACCGGCCCCTGCGTGTAATCTGCCAGGCGCGCAAAGCGCGGGCTGCGCCCGGCAACAAGCAGCAGTACCAGCAAGCCGGCCGCACCCGCCGCTAGCAGCACCCGCCACGCACCGCGGCCACCCCAAAACAGAAGCACCGCCGCAACCGCAGCCGGCACGCCCAACAGCAGCGCGCCACGCGAAAAACTCAGCCACAAGGCAGCTGCCAGCGGCAACGCCACAACCGCATACACGCGGCGGCGCATGTCACGCACACCCAGCAGCGCCACGGCCAGCGCCACGGGCAGTGCCCGCCCCAGATAAAGGCCAACATTATTAGGCGATCCATACACACTGCGCAGGCGCAGCACGCCGTCTTCAGCGCTAATCAGATTTGTGCCGCTGGCATACTGCCCCAGCCCCACAAGCGCCACCAGCAGCGCGCCGGCCATAAAAGCATCCACGACCAGCCAGCGCTCGCGCTCCGCCATGGGAATGAAGCGCAGCAGCAGATACAGCAGCACCGGTTCCAGCACTGTGGTGCGCAGCTCTGTTACAGCCACCGCGCGCTGCGCTGCAAAGAAGATGGAGGCTGTACTGAGGGCAGCAAATGCCAGCACAGCGATGTCCAGCAGCGTCAGCTGCGGACGGCGGGCTGTGCCGGCCGCAGCCCGCACCATGCCGTGCAGCAGCGCTGCGCCGGCACCCAGCAGCGTGAACACCTCCACCGCCGAAAACATGCGCTCAAACATCGGGCGCGGCAGCAGGTAAAACGGCGCGGCAAAAGCCACCAGAGCCGCAGCCAATGCCGGCCGCACGGCCAGCAACACAAACATTGCCGTGCCGCTCAACACCGTCAACAGCAGCCATGGTGAAAAATAAAATAGGCCGGCGCTCACCACCGTCAGCACCACTGGCAATGTTTCTGTGCGCACGCCAATCAGCTGCGTCAGCGGCTGGCCCCACGCCTGAGCAGCGGACAGCCAAAAGATTGCAGCCGTCACAGCCGTCACGGGCGCAGTGGCACGCGCACCCAGCTGCGTCGCGGCACGGGAGAAAGCAGCCGGGCGCAGGCTGCCGCGCACGCCCCAGCCCGCTGCGCCCGCCAGCAGCACAGCCAGCAAAACGCACACGGCCGCAGCATTTGTGCGCGTGTCGTGCGCGAGCGGTACATCCGCCACGGCAAAGCCCGCAACCGCCCACTGGTCCCACCCGCGTTCCGCCACCAGCCGCGCCACATGCCGCCCGGCTGCAAGCCCGCGCGCCAGCGTAACCCGCGCCACCTGTGGCTGCAAATCGGGTGCAGTGAGCACAACATACGCGCGCCCGTCCGCTGCAGCCGGCAGCGCATTTGCCGGCACCCCATCCACCTCCGCGTAAATGTACGCGCGGTAGTTTCCGCGCCGCGCCAGCAGTGCCAGCTCGGTGCCTTCAAAAACAAACTCCACGCTGGCCGGCCCTTGCGCCGGAATGTCTGCGCCCAGCGCAGAAAACCTCCACGCGCCGCTGTATGTGGCAAATGCATTAACCGCTGCCTGCTCGCCCGGCGGCGCCGCGTCAGTCGCAAGAGTCTTTTGGAGGGCTGCCACGCTCGCGCTGTCGCTGCCGTCCGCGGCGCGCAACGCAAAACCCCAGCGCGGATCGCTGCCGATTGGTCCGGCGGGCTGCCAATTCTCCAGCGCCATCACACCGGCCCACGGCCACTCCCGCCGCGCCCGCGCAAACGCCGCTGCGTTATTGGCCGCCTGCTGCACTGCAGACACCGCGCCCCAGACATTGCTCGCAGCGCCGCCCGCCGGCTGCACGTACCAGCCGAAGTTGCCAGCCCACAGCTGCTTGCGGCCGTCACCAGCCCGCTCCATTTCTTCCCGCAACAATATGAAGCGCGAAAAGTTGAAGGCGCCAGCCTCCACGCGCAGCTCCTGCGCATCCGCTGCAAAACCATACGGCTTGCCGCTCGCCACATCAAAAAATGGCGCAGCGCCCGCCGCATACAGCTGCCGCAGAAAAAGCAAATCGCTGATGTTGTCCGGGCCGGAGTCAATGGAAGGCGAGAGGCTGCCCAACACAACCGTTGTGCCCGGCTGGGCGGCATGCAGCGCAGGGTACGCTGCTTGCAGCAGGCGCAGGTAACCGGCCGCAGCCGGCTGCGCGCCCCAGCCCGCGCGCAAATTAGGCTCGTCCCAGATTTCGTAAGCATCCACCTGCCGATTGAAGCGGCTTGCAAACGCCGCAGCAACCTGCGCATACTGCTGCGCATCAGCCGGCGGCTGCGCGCCACTGAGCACTGCGATTACACGCAGGCCTTGCGCCTGCGTGTTTTGCAGCAGCGCTGCGGCCGCTGGCCAGCCCGCTGCGCTGCTGTCGGCCGGCAACGTTTCCCAATCAAACTCCTGGCGCACCCAGCCAAAGCCGATGCCCGCAATAGCCTGCAGTGCAGCCTGCTGCGCCGCAGGCTCAACGCCCAGCAGCGCCACATTGATGCCGGCCAGATTGGCAGGGCGGGGCGGCAAACCGGCAGCGCTGCTGCGCCCGCGCATCATGCGCGCATCCTGCACGAGCAGTGCAACAGTCGCCGCAAGCATGCCGGCAGCTGCAATCGCGCAAAGAGCCGGCAGCCAGCGCGGAGTTTTCATGGCACCCAGTGCGGGCTGCTGGTTTGCCCGTCGCCTGTCAGTTGCTGCGCAACCCTGCTTGCAATTTCAATCACCCACAAGTCGCCGCCATCAACAAAGGCCAGCATGTTGCCCGTCGGCGACCAGGCCGGCAGCTGTGGCACTAAGCCCGCCTCGCCAGCAACGGGATAAAGTGCGCTGCGGTTGCTGCCATCGCGATCCATCAGCATCAAGCGATAGCCGCTATTCACGCTCTGCAGCGGATTGATTGCCTGCAGGTAGGCCACCGGCCGTTCCAAGCCGGTTACAGCAGCCAGCACCGGCGCAGCCCACATACCGGCCCGCGCCACAAGGTTCACGCGCAGGCTGCCATCCGCTGCCAGCGCCGCAACATCAAACGCGGGGCTGTCCTCAGCCAGCTCCAATCCCACGGCCGGGGCGTGCAGCGCAGCATACAAAAAGTTTCCATCTGCAGACCAGTCCGGCTCAGGCACCCAGGCCCAGTCACTGTATGTTTGAAATGGAACAAACTGCGCCAGGACACGCTGCGTGACCGCCTGCGGGTCCACCACATCCACAATGCCAACAGAGTCTGCGGCCGCATATGCCACGCTGCGCGCGTCCGGCGCCCATGCATAGCGCCGCCCATACCAGCCATACACACCACCGGATGAAGCAGCCAGCAGTAGCTGCGGCTTAGTTGGCTTTTGGTCTGGTTCGGGCAGCACAAGCAGATACAGATCATTGTTGGCCTGCCAGCCCGGCGCAGCACTGCGTGGCTCGCCGGTGGAATATGCCAGCGTGCTGCCCGCTTGCGGGGACCAGCCCGCCCACAGCACGTTGCGCACGGACAGATCCACCGGCACAGCAGCTGTGTCTGTTGTGCTCAGTGTCCACAGGGAGTTAAACCCATCGGGGCCGGTCAGGCGGCGCGTGTACAAAATGCGCTGCGCGTCCGGTGCCAGTTGCAACACGCGCCCATCCAGGTCGCCACTGGTGGTGAGCGGCCGGCGCTGGCCGCTGTCTTTGCGCACAAGCCAGGCATTGCCCGCCGAGAGATACGCCAGCGTGCCTTCAATTGGGATCACAGTGAAGTTGGTCTGCGCACTCACCATCACAATCTCCGGCACCGGCGCATCAAGTACCGTGCGACGCAGCACGGCACGCGATGCCATGTTGCCATCCTCCTGCACCACGCGCCAGGTTATTTCTTCGCGTCCATTTACGCCCGTCTGCAGCAAGCGCGACCCGCCGGCAGCTAGCCCCGCGTTGCGCACCACCTGTTTCTCAAATGGCAGTTCAACTGTCTCCGTCTCAAGCACCTCCACCACGCGCGTCACCTTCACCAGCATGCCTTCGCTTAGCATGGCCAGCTCGCCCGGCACCACGCGGTCCAGCGTTCCAAGCTGGATTCCCAGATCCTGCAGCACGTCCCGCACGGTGGCGCGCGCCGTGGTGAAGGTGGTCGTTTGCGAATCCCACTGTACGGTGATGCTGGATTTGGGGCCAGCCGGGCTGGCTGCCGGCTGGCAGCCCCACAAAAACAAGGCCAGCAGCAGGCCGGCGCCACGGTGCACACTCATAGGCAGGGATAGTAAAGGCGATACGGGCAATCGTCAATCACGGTGTGGCGCTTGACGAATAAACATGCCGCCCATAGAATAGCAGTGCAGTTGCAAACCTGTGCGCATGCCAGCGGGGTCGTTTCGAGAACACTGCGAAATGCCCCCGTTTTTGTTCGGAGCCAATGCCAGACAGCGTTGCAGCCAGCCCGCAATTTGAAAGGCCGGTAGACATCATGGAAATCGTTGAACTTACAGCAAACCCGCGCGCCAGCAAGCGCAAAGGCATCAAGGCGCTGCGCCGCGAAGGGCTGCTGCCCGCGATCATATACGGCGCTGTGCCGGAGCCACTGGCGGTCCAGCTGGATGCGCACAGCACTACGCAGATCCTGCGCCGCCTGCGCGGCACCACGCTGTTTGACCTGAAATTGGAGGGGCGCACGCACAAAAGCCTCGTGCGCGAAGTGCAGCGCGATGTCATTCGCGGGAACCTGATGCACATCGACTTTTTGGCGGTGGCAATGGACAAGCCCATCAGGCTGCAGGTTGCCGTGGAGTTGACCGGTACGGCACCCGTGATGCAGTTGGGGGGCGTGACAGTAATGCACGGCTTGTCTGAGCTTGAGATCGAGTGCTTGCCGGGCGACCTGGTGTCAAACATTGTGGTGGACCTTGCCAGCTTGGCGGCGGTCGGCGACTCGATTCATGTGCGCGACATAACTGCGCCCAAAGGCATCACAATACTGAGCAGCATGGATGAAATGCTGGCGCGCGCCGGCTTTGTGGAGCAGGAGAAGGAAGAAGCACCGAAGGCTGTTGAACCAGCCGCGGATAAAGTTCCGGAAAAGGCGAAGGAGCCGGCACCCAAGAAGTAGGCGCACCAGCAACCCGCTGATCATTTCGGAGACAACCAGATGGATTATGCAGTGCTTTCCCAGATCTGTTTTTACGGCGGCTTGCTTTCAATTCCAGCATCAATTGCGCTGTGGTTCTACGGCGCCGCGCTGGTGCCAAACGCCCTGGACGATATAATCGACCCCGCAATGCGCGCAGCCATGATGTCCGCTTATCGCGAGCGCTGGGGTATTTTTGTGGGATTGTGGCCAGCTACCCTGCTGATCCTCAGTAGCATTCTGAAGGACATGTAACCCGCGCACGTGTGCGCTTAAACAGAATGCCCCGCGCACCAAGCACGGGGCAGTTTGTTTTTTGCTGTGTTATTTGACTGCGGAGCAGTCACTGCCATAGAGCGGGGTGGACGAAACCCACTGCTGTAGCGCGGGATCTTTCAGCGCCACTTCAACCGCCGCGCGCGCCGGCTGGGAGTCTTTCGTCATTGTCACTTCCACGCACCAGCGTTCACTCACGCCCTCCGCTCCGCTGGCGTCCAGCTGGCGCGAGCCCGCACCAGCGGTAACTTTCTGATAGCCCTCCATGGAGACAGAAAAAATAACCACATCCAGAGCGCTCACGGGGACTACCGCGGGTGGCTGTGGAATTGCAGTCTCTACGGGAGCCGCAGTCGGCACGGCCGCTGCCGCATTGCATGCGGCCAGCAATGCGCAAGCCAGCACCCACCACAACGGGCTGCTGCTGTTCGAGGCTATGGAAGAGCGTGCGCAGGATTTCAATTTACGCCGTAGCTGTTCAAAAAATCTTCTTGTTGCACCTAGTGGCATTGCATCCGGGCGCCCAACAAAAACTTTCGGGGCACGCAGCACCCGGCCTGCGCACGGTACCGGATACCAGGTCCGGCGCTGCACTGTGCACGGCACCTGAACACGGTTCGCGCGCCAAGCCAGCCGGGTGTCTCTAGCCTTCGGTTTGAGCTTCTGGTTCCGGCAATGCCTGCACCACCGGCGCTTCATCCTCGCGGTGCACCACAACGGTAAGCACAGGAATCAAGTCCGCCGTCAGGCGCACTTGCACCCGGTGCGTTCCCAGCTCGCGGATCGAGGGCGACACGACCGCCCGGCGGTCCACCTTTTCGCCAGTAGCGGCAAGCACGGCATTGACAACCATTTGATGAGTGATTGACCCGTACAGTTTGCCCTGATCACTGGCGCGGGCGCCAAAGGTAAGCACCAACCCTTCCATTGCGGCGGCAATTGCTGCTTTCTCGCGATTCTCCTCTGCACGCAGGACCGCGGCCGTACTGCGCAGCCGGTCTGCGCGTTGCAGTGCGCCCGCAGTGGCGCCCACTGCCAGGCGCTGCGGCAGCAGGAAATTGCGGGCATAGCCATCGGCCACTTTTTTTACATCGCCAGCCAAGCCCAATTTGTAGACGTCTTTCAGCAGTAATACTCTCATTCAGTTCAAGCCCTTTTGGTTGTGGATTTGCGGGCGAAGGGTACAACCCCCGCAGAACAAGGAGTTTATCAGGTCCGTGGCAGGTTGGTCAAACCAGCGCGGCAGCCACCTGCGCGGCAACTGCCGCATTGTTGCGCAACAGCGCCAAATTAGCCTGCAGGCTGCTGCCGCCAGTGTGCGCCGCCACCTGCTGCAACAAAAAGGGCGTGACCGCCGCACCAAGGATGTGCTGCGTCTGCGCGGCCGCCAGCGCCGTCGCGATCGCCTGCTCAACTTTGGAGGCGGGCACCTCAGCCGCCGCCGGTACCGGCACAGCCAGCAGCATTCCGCCGCCCAGCCCCAGCGCACGCTGGGCGCGCACAATTGCAGCCACTTGCTGCGGCGTGTCTGCGCGCGCAGCCAGCTGCAGGCCGCTGGCACGCGAGTAAAAAGCTGGCAGCTCGCTCGTGCCATAGCCGATGACGGGCACGCCGTGCGTCTCAAGCCACTCCAGCGTCGCAGGCAAATCCAAAATTGCCTTCGCACCGGAACAAACCACCATCACCGGTGTGCGCGCCAGCTCTGGCAAATCGGCCGAGATGTCTTGCGGCGCTGCGCGATGAACACCGCCAATGCCACCGGTTGCGAACACCGCAATGCCGGCCCAATGCGCTGCGAGCATGGTGGCTGCCACCGTGGTGGCACCAGCCAACCCCTGCGCCACAACCAGCGGCAAATCGCGCCGGCTCACCTTCAGCACGCCCGGCTCAGTGGCCACGCGCTGCAGTTCAGCCGCAGTCAGCCCGACTTTGATGCGGCCGTCGAGCACGGCCACAACCGCAGGCACCGCACCGTGAGCGCGCACTTCGCCGTCAAGGTCATGCGCCAGCTGCAAATTCACCGGATGCGGCAGTCCGTGCGCAAGCACCGTCGACTCGAAGGCCACCACCGGCCGGCCGCTGCGCAGCGCAGCAGCCACCTCAGCCTGCACATCCAGTGGTAAATCGCTCATGCCAACTTCACGCCCGTGCGCAGTGTGCGTTTTACAAAATTAATTTCGACAGGTTGGTTGCGCATGCACTTGTTATTTTACTTTGGCACAGCTGCTTCACGGCGCAGCCACCTGCACCGGCTGCAGCATCACAGTACCTGCTGGATTGCTGCTGCTGTTCAGGCGCTGCCCACTGTCCGCATCGTATAAGCCGGCTTGCAGGGCGTAGCTGCCGGCTGGCAGAGTATCCGGTAGCTGCAATTGGTGCTCATCCACAATAAACTCGCCGGGCAGCCAGCCGGTGGTGGGCCGGGTCCAGCCAGCCGGCTCGGCATCTGATTGCGCCACAATCTGCCCCTGCGCATTCAACAAATGCACGAACACGCGGTAATGCTGCGCTAGCGGTGCCACACACTGCCAAATCAGGCGCACTTCCAACGGCTTGCGCGCGGGCTGCGCGCCACCCGGCGTGCTAAAGCCGGCCAGCAGTACGCGCCCGTCTAGCTGCGCGTACAGCTGCGTTTGCATCCCCGGCGCCTCAAACCGCCGCTCCAAGGCAGTCACACTAAACGACTGTGCAGCCCGGTAAGAATTTGCATCCGGTGTACCAGCGGACTCGAGCGCCACTTCCCACCGGTACTCGCCAGCCGGCAGCGATGCGGGCAATGTTAGGGCATGCACATCGCGCACAAGGTTATCTGGCTGCCAGCGCTGCGCCGGATAGAGCGCGCCCAACGGCATGCGCCACTCTGCTGCGCGCTGTGCGGCTGGGCCAATCAGCGCCAGCCGGACCACAAGCTGTCCCGGTAGCAGCGCAGCCGCCCGCCACTGCAAGTCCACCCGCACTGGCTCGCCCGGCGCGGCCGCATTGCGGCTAATCTGCAGCGCCTGCAGCTCAAGGCGCGCGTCTGCAAATGTTGCGAGCGCGCTTGCAGGCGTTGCTTGCGCAATGTCGGGCGCGGTCTGCACAAACTTTCCCAGCGCAACCGTGCCGAGCTCCGCCAGCGTGTCGCTGCGGAATGCCACCACCTGCAGCTGGTACTCACCGGGCGGCAGGCCGGCCAGCGGCTGCAGGATCTGGCTATCCACCACATACTTTGCCGGCGGCCAAAAGTCCGTGCCCGGAATGAAACGCCAATCCGCGGGCCGCACAATCTCCGGCCGGTTCCACAACATGCCAGCCGCATCCAGCAGGCGCACATTGAAGTTGTAGTTGACCCCCAGCTTGCGCTGCGCCTGCCAGTACAGGTCCAGCTGCAAGCCGCGCAGGGCATAGCCATGCAGCAGCAGCTCACCACTGAGGTCAGCTCGCAGCGCATGCTGCATCCCGGCAGGCTGGCTGCCTGCCGCCAGCCCCGGTCGCCGCAAAGGCGTATCAACATTTAGCAACACAAAATAACCAACGGCAAACAGAGCAGCAGCGGCAGCACTGCGGCGCAGCCCGCTGGCCGGCGGTGGCGCAGCTGCCGCAGGCGCGTGCACAGCCCCTACCAGCAAACCGGCTGCCACTTGAAACAGCCACAACAGCCAAGCCGCCGCACTGAGCGCTTCCGCAGCGCTGCGCACGGTTGTGCCGCCAAACTGCAGCACCAAGCGGTGATTGCCGGCGGGAACAGTTACCGCAGTTAACCCATGCGGCGCAGTCACGCGCACCGGCAGCGGCTGGCCATCCAGCTCCGCGCGCCAGCCGGGAAAGTAGAACTGCCGAAACACCAGCTCAAACGGAGCCACAGCCTGCAACTCGTACTCGTCGCGCAGCCAGCCGTTGCTGGCGTGCACCACAGACGCATCCGGTGGCAGCGCAGCGCGCTCAAGCCTGTCCGGGTCGGCGCTGCTTTGCAGCGCTACGCGCTGCGCGCTGCTGTCCGGCAGCACCGTCACCCAGCGCGGCAGGTATTCAGCGGTGGTGGTGGTACCAATCAGCAGCGGCGGCAGCTCAGAGTTGGCCAGCTGCGCGCTGCTGGCAGGCGTGCCCAGCGGAGCACGCGGCGGAAACAAAAACGGCAGCGCACTGGCGGCAATTGCCAGCAGCAGCACTGGCGTCAGCCAGCGGCTGATGCCCGCCGAGGCGGCTGCAACTCCCGCCGCCAGCAGCGCCAGCAGCAGCGCGGCCGGCCCCAGCAAACGCCACGGCCAGAGCGTGCGCTGCAGCAGCGGCAGCGCATCCCAAACCCAGCGCGAATGCGCCAGCGCAAGATAAACACACAAGCCGGCCAGCGCAGCCAAGCCCCACGCTGCCAGATCCCGGCAATGCAAAAGCAGCGCAACCAGCGCGGCGCCCAGCGCAATCACACCCAGCGGGCGCAGCACCGGCGGGTTCAGTAAATCGCCATTCAACGGCAGACGCGGGTAGGTGAACAAATCCGCAATGCCAATAAAGTTCAGGTCGTAGCGAATGTTGGTGGCGCCGTAGCCCTGCTGCACTTGTGCGTATTCAACCTCCAGGATTGCGGGCAGCCACTGGAATGCTGCCAGCGCTAGGCCCAGCAGCGCACACTGCGCAACGCTGCGCACGGAGCGCCAAAGCCCGGCATTGCGCCCCAGCCATACCGCGCCCACTGCCAGTGGAACTGAAGCTTGCAGCGCAGCGCCGCCGTGCGAAAGGATCATGGCGGCATACAATGCGCCGCCCGCCAGCAGCGCTCGGCGGCTGCCGCTGGCGGCCGCAACCCAGCGTTCAAGCGTCCATGGCAGCGCAGCCAGCGCCAGCACTTCCGGCAGGCCGCCACGCACATGCGCGGTATATAAAATGTACGGGGAGTAAATGTAAGCCGCGGCCGCGAGCAAGCCGGCAGTCTCGCGAGCCCACCGCGTGCGGCCGAGCTGCCACGCACCCAGTGCAGCGGCTGCCAGCGCCGCACACATCACCAGCCGGTAAGCAACCAGCAAGCTGCTGCCACTTACAAGATGCACGCTCGCCAGCAGATAAAAGGTCAGGTTTGGGAAGTAATGAAAGACCGGATAGCCATAGCCATGCACAAGCTGCGGTGCCCAACGCGCCAGCCAGTCCCCGGCGCGCAGTGACTGCAGCAGCGCAAACGCGCGAAACACCAGCGCCTCGGTGTCATTGGTGCGCGGCAAGTCCCCTGCCAGATACGGCCAGCACGCGGGCAGCAGCAGTGCAAGCAGTCCGCCCAACGCCGGCCAGAGGCGCGGGCGCGTCGCAGGCAGGGCAGTCATCACGCGGCTCCCGTCAGTTCACCGGCGCATCAATGTACGCCAGGCTCTGGTGGCGAAAGTACGTGTTGTAGAGCTCGGCGTAATGCGCATTGCGCTCAAGCAGTTGCGCGTGCGTTCCAGTTTCAATAATCTCGCCCGCGCGCAGCACAACAATGCGGTCGGCATGGCGGATGGTGGACAGCCGGTGGGCAATCACAATTGATGTGCGGCCGCGCACCAGCGCATCAAGCCCCTCTTGAATGAGCGCTTCAGTAAGCGGATCAACGCTGGCTGTGGCCTCGTCCAGAATAAAAATTGAGGGGTCCTGTAGCAACACACGCGCCAGCGCCACCAGCTGGCGCTGCCCCATGGAAAGCGCGCTGCCGCGTTCGCCAACCAGTGTGTCGAGTCCTTGCGGCAAACTCACCAACCAGTCGCCGGCACCCACTTGTTGCGCAGCGGCTGCCACTTGTTCAGCACTGGCCTCCGGCCGGCCATAGCGAATGTTGTCGCGCACTGTGCCATCAAACAAGAACGGCGCCTGCGTCACAATGCCCAGCTGTGCACGGTACGCGCTCAAGTCCATCTGCCGGATGTCATGGCCGTCAATGCGCAAGCTGCCGCCTTGAAACTCATAGAAGCGTGCAATCAGCTTGGCGATGGAAGACTTGCCGGAGCCGGTGTGGCCCACCAGTGCCACCGTCTCGCCGGCAGGAATGCCCAATGAAAATTTTTGAAGCACAGGCTGGCCGGGCGCATATGCAAAATCCACCGCGTCAAATTCAATTTTGCCGGCCAGCTGCGCCAGGCGCTGCGCGCCCAGCTGCACAACCCGCGGCTCCGCATCCAACAGTGCAAACACACGCTCGGCCGCAGCCAGCCCTAGCTGAAACTGACTCCAAAATGAGGCAATACTGGTAAGTGGAAACCAGAAGAGTGCGAGCCCTTGAATAAAAAGATACCAGCTGCCGGCGCTCAGCACGCCGCCCACCACACGCATCCCGCCAAAGTACACCAGCGCCGCAGTGCCAATGCCGGCCAGCATGTTTAGCAGCGGCCAGATGCCGCTGAAGACATAGCCCGCCCGCCGGTTAATGCGGAAGGACTGCTCATTGACCTGCAAAAAGGTGTCGTAGACCGCACCTTCCTGCCGAAAAGTCTTGGCCACGCCAATGCCGCTGACAGTTTCCTGAATGAGCGCACTTACCTGCGCACCAACGCGCCGTGACTGCGTGATGGTGGCGCGTGCCAGATAGCGAAACCCCAGCGCCAGCGCAATTACAAAGGGCGCAAGCCCCACCAGCATCCACGCTAACTGCGCACTGACCGTGTACAAATAACCCACAAGCACACTCACCAGCAGCAGCTGGCTGAGCAGATCAATTGCCAGCACCACCACCTGCGAAAATGCCTGTGTATCACTCGTAACGCGGCTCACAATTTTGCCGGATTGAAACTGGTCATAAAACGACATGTCACGCTCGAGCACCGCATCGAAGGCGTCGCTGCGCATCTGCAGCACCACATCGCCAACCGCGCGCGCCGTGAGCATGCGGCGCGCATAGTTCAACGCCCAGCCCAGCACACCCAGCCCGCCCACCACCGCCAGCGCCGCCACCAACTGGGACCGGCCGGCAGCCAGTTCATCCAACGCGTAAGAAATGTAGATTGGCAGGCCCGTTTCTGCCGCAGCAGAAGCGACGATGCTGACAACACCCAGCAGCACCCGCAATCGCTGGCGGTGAAAATATTTGAGCACGCGCGCCACCACCTCGCGGTCAGCGTAAGTGCGGTCGTAGGCCTCCGCGTCGAGGCCGTCCAGCATAAAACCCATGCGCTTAAGCGCTCGCCAGCGCCGGTTCGGCGGGCGGCAACGCTTCATCAAAGCGCGAAAATATACGCCGATAGTGCGGAGAACTGCGCAGCAGTTCCGCATGCCCGCCCGCAGCCACCACGCGCCCCTTGTCCAGCACTACGATCGTGTCCGCCCAGCGGATTTGCGCCAGCCGGTGCGTGATCAAGATTGTGGTGCGGCCGCGCTGCACACGCCGCAACGCGCGCTGAATATCATCCTCCGTGGCGCTGTCTATCGCCGAAGTGGCGTCATCCAAAATAAGGATGCGCGGATTGCTCAGGAACGCGCGCGCCAACGCAATGCGCTGGCGCTGCCCGCCAGAGAGCGTGACGCCGCGCTCGCCCACCACCGTATCGTAACCATCCTTTTGCTCACAGATGAAGTCGTGCGCTTGCGCGGCGCGCGCTGCCTGCTCAATTTCTGCGCGCGCCGCCTGCGGTTTGCCAAACGCAATATTTTCGGCAATGGTGCGCGAGAACAAAAAGATATCCTGCTCAATTTTTCCAATCTGCGAGCGCAGCGCAGCCAAGCTCCAGTCACGCACGTCTACGCCGTCCACCAGCACGCGCCCTGCGCTGGCGTCATACGTGCGGTTTACAAGCTGCGCCAGGCTGCTTTTGCCGGAGCCCGTCTGCCCCACAATCGCAATCGTCTGGCCAGCGGCGGCGCGCAAGGAGACTCCATGCAGCAGCGGCCGGTCCGCAAACCCAAAGGAAACATTTTCAAACACCAGCTCGCCGCGCACGGGCGCCATGTGCCCGCCGCTGTTCTCATCCAGCTCGGTTTCTTCATCAATAATCTTGAGAATGCGCGCACTACTGGCCAGGCCGGCTTGCACCAGCGAGAAAGTGAAGATGGAAATGTAGGTGGGGAAGCGCAGCACATTCACCAGCCCCATCACGCCAATGATTTCTGCCAGCGTAGCCTGCCCGCTCTGGTACAGCCAAAGACTGTGCAGAAATGTGAGGGCAATCGTTGCGCCAAACAAAAGCAGCGGCAGATAGCGCGCCTCAATCGCACCCTGCTCCACAAAGGAGGCGCGGATGGCACGCGCATTTCCGCGGAACTTGTCGCGCTCGAAGTCCTCGCGCGAACTGGCCTTCACCAGCTCTATGCCGCTGATGGTCTCCTCCAGTGCGGCGTTCATGCGCCCAAATTGCTCGCGCTGGCGCGCCGCCACCGGCAGCAGCTGTTGCGTGTAGCCGCGCACCGCAAACACGTACGCCACCAGAAAGAGCAGCGGCACCAGCAGCAGGCGCCAGTTGGTCAGCCCAATGAAGAGAAATGGAATTAGTATTGAGAGCACAGTCTCGTACATCAGGCTGGCGCCCGGCACCAGCATGTCACTAAGCAAGCCAGTGTCATCCGTGGCGCGCGCCATGATGTCGCCGGTGCGCTGCCGGTTGTGGAAAGTCTGGCTCTTGCCCAGCAATGCCGCATACAGCTCATGCCGCGCGTCGGCTTGAAAGCGCTTGGCCACGTTCTCAAAACAATAGTATGCAAACAAATTGCACACACCATCGCCCATCAGCACGGCCAGCGTGGCCAGCGCGTACCACAGCAGCCGGCCGCCGCCCGGCTGCTGCAGCTCCTGCGCCGCAAGGCCAATCAGCACCGGGCTCAGGGAGTAGCCGGCGATGCTGCCCACCGTCAGCAGCATGCCCAGCCCCGTCAACCCCTTGTAGCGCCCCACATGCGAGAGCACCCAGCGCAGCGTGCTGCGCCGGTCGTAGGCGTACAAGCCGGCGATGTTGAATTCAGAATTGACAGTCATCGGTTCTTTTTTTGTACGAAACGAATCATAGCGCAGGCGCGTCCGCCCGCACGCGCTGCTGCCCGATTGCTTCAGCCGAGTAGAGCAGCAACGCCAGCCAGATCAAACCAAATGCCATCAACCGCTGCGGGTTCTGTGCCTCGCCAAACACAAACACGCCCAGCAGAAACTGCAGCGTCGGCGCCGTATACTGCAGCAGGCCAAGCGTCACCAGCGATACGCGCCGCGCCCCGCTGGCAAATAAAAGCAGCGGCAGCGCCGTCACCAGCCCGCAGCCCACCAGCAACAGGTCCTGCACCAGCTTTGCGCTGCCAAATGCAGCGGTGCCGCAGCGCTGCAGCCACAGCAGATATGCCAGCGCCGGCCCGGAAGCTAGCAGCATTTCCAGCGCCAATCCCTCCAGCGAGCCCAGGGCCGCCAGCTTGCGCAGCAAGCCGTACGCGCCAAAGGTGAGCGCAAGAGAAAGCGCAATCCTCGGCGGTGCGCCCACCGCCCACGCAAACGCCAGCACTCCGCCAGCTGCAAGCATCACCGCCAGCTGCTGGCCGCGCCGCAAGCGCTCGTGCAGCACAATCACCCCCAGCACCACATTCAGCAGCGGGTTAATAAAGTAACCAAGACTGGCCTCCACCACATGCCCGGCCTGAACAGCCCACAGATAGATCAGCCAATTGACAGCCAGCAGCGCGGTTGTGGCGCAAAACGTAAGCATGATGCGCGGGCTGCGCACTGCGCCAGCCAGCCAGTGCCAGCGGCGCTTGTACCTCAGCAGCGCCACAACCAGCAGCAGCGCCCACAATACGCGATGCGCAAGAATCTCAAGCGCCGGCACACTGCCCAGCAGGCGCCAGTACAAAGGCAGCACGCCCCAACACAAATAGGCGCCGGCTGCTGCAAGCGTTCCACGGTTCATCAATTGGTTGTTGCCTTGGGAGCGAGCGCACCGCCCATTGCGGACGGGTGCCGGCAGTATAGCAAACCGGCTGGCGCAGCCCGTTTTATAATCACCGGGTTTGCAACTGCAGCACGGGCAGTTGCACAAGCAGCCCGGTCCGCCAGCAAACTACACGGAGGCAAAATGCAATATCGCAATCTGGGGCGCACGGGCTTGAAGGTTTCAGAGCTCTGCCTTGGCACAATGCAGTTTGGCTGGACGGTAAACGCAGCTGATTCGCATGCGGTGCTGACGGCTGCGGTGACTGCCGGCATTAATTTTTTTGACACGGCGGATATTTACTCCAGCTGGGCACCGGATAATCCCGGCGGCATCTCCGAAACAATTATTGGCGACTGGCTGCACCGCAGCGGCGTTGACCGCTCCCAAGTGGTGCTGGCGACCAAGGTGCGCGGCGAGATGCACGCTGGCCCCTTTGGCCAAGGGCTGTCGCGCAAGCACATCATGGCAGCCTGCGACGCATCGCTGCAGCGCCTGCAAACAGACTACATCGACCTGTACCAAACCCATTGGCCGGACGCGGAAACTCCTGAAGAGGAGACGCTGGGTGCACTCACGGATCTGGTGCGCGCTGGCAAAGTGCGCTATCTGGGCTGCTCCAATTACACAGCAACCCAGTTAATGGCCGCATTGTGGGCCAGCGACAAGCTGAGCCTCGCCCGCTATGACTGCCTGCAGCCGCATTACTCGCTGGTAAACCGCGCAGAGTACGAGCGCGAGCTAGCCAGCGTGTGCAGCACATACGGCGTGGGCGTCATCCCCTACAGCCCGCTGGCCGGCGGCTTCCTTACTGGCAAGTACAAGCGCACCGGCAAACAACCGGAGAGTGCGCGCACGAGCGGCGTGCAGAAATACTTCACCGAGCGCAATTGGGCACTGCTTGCGCAGCTGGAGCAAACCGGCAAGGCACACGGAAAGTCACAGTCGCAAGTTGCGCTTGCCTGGCAGCTGGCGCGCAATGAAATAACGGCACCGATTATTGGGGCGCGCGATGCCGCGCAGCTGGCTGACAATCTGGGTGCATGCGAGTTGCAGCTCACTGCTGATGAGTTGCAGAAACTGAACGACCTCTCCAGCTGGGCGTAAGCGCCTCCCAATCAAAACTGGTGCGCGCCTCCAGCCTGCAACACTCTCCCTAAGATAGCCGCTGCCGGAAGTGTTTACAAGTTTCCGGAGAGTTGCAACTCTTTGTTACCGGCAGGCTCCCAAGAACTCCTTGGGGTGAATGTGCAGTAGCGGTACTATTTTTGCGCTTGCGCAGCCACGCGGGCAGCGCGCAGCACATCCACCAACATATCCGGTGTGAGCCGGCCAGTCTGCGTGTTCTGCCGACTGGGGTGATAGCTGCCAATCAGCAGCGGGCCCGCACCCAGCGGCTGCACTTGCACGCCGTGCCCGAAGCGCGCGCGGGGCAGCTGCACTCCGTGCGCTGGCAACACCCGCAGCAGTTGTGCAAAGGCCAGCCCGCCCAGCGCCAGCACAACCCGCACACTGGTAAGCAATTGCAGCTCGCGCTGCAGCCAGAGCGCACAGCGCTGCACTTCAAGCGGCAGCGGCTTGTTGCCCGGCGGGGCGCAGCGTGCAATCGCCGTTAAAAATGCGCCCTGCAGCTCAAACCCATCGCCGCGCGCGCGGGAGTGAGGCTGGCTGGCGTAGCCGCAGCGATGCAGTGCGCGTGCCAAAAAGTCGGCGGCGCCGGCGCCGTCGCTGCCGTCACCAGTGAACATGCGCCCGGTGCGGTTGGCGCCATGCGCTGCAGGCGCCAGCCCCACAATCAACAAATGGGCATTCGCATCGCCAAATCCCGGCACCGGCCGCGCCCAATATTCGTCGCTGGCAAACGCCGGTTTGCGCACGCGCCCCACACGCTTGCAATAGGCACGCAGCCGCGGGCAGCGCGTACAGGCAACCACCTGCTGCTCCAGCTGCAGCAACGTGGTTGCCGCTTGCGCGGTCTGTTTACTCAAGTGCCGGTTCCTCTATCAAGGTGCAGCCAGTCCATGAGAATTGCATCCGTATCGAGCCGCGATGCTTGCGCCCAAGCGACAGCAATACTTGATACTGCCGCCATAATTGCAACAAACCGGCGCACTGCACAGCAGCATTTTACTGCTCTGCATCAAGGTGGCAGTGCAACTAAAAGTTGGAGTTGAGTCTCGCTAACCGCAGCCAAAGCTGCGGAAAGCCGGTGGGGTGCGCTAAGCGCGGTTTTGCGAGGCTTGATCGAGGCCATGCGCAATAGGCTGGCTGCGCGGAGCAAACTCCTGCGGCAGAACCTTCGGCTCCACACGCCGCAATAACAGAAGTGCCCACAGCATTCCCAGCGCTTCAATTGCGAACACGGTCCCGTAGGCCTGGTCAACGGGCGCACCCAGCGCCACAAACGCACTCTGCAGCGCGCCCGCCACCAGCGACGCCGGGCCCTTGGCCACAGCCTGCGCTAGCGTCCATACACCCACAAACAATCCAGTGTGCTCTTTGAGCGTCATATCCATCATCAGCGCCACACTGCCCACCGTAAAGGAGCCCGCACCCAGGCCCAGCAGTGTTATCAGCAGCGGCAGCACCGCCGCACTGGCAGCGAACCCACTGGCCGCCAGCAGGCCAAACGCCAGCACCAGAATTGTGCAGCCAATCTGCGCCACTGCGCTTTTGCCAATGCGCGGTATCAGCAGCAGGCCGCCGGGCAGCATGCCCGCAATCAGGCCAATGCCCATGTACGCGTTGAAACGCGTGGTGCTCGCGGCCGAAAGGCCAAACACCTCGCCGCCGAACGGCTCCAGAATCACATCTTGCATGAAGTACGAGAACATGCCCACCATCAGAAAAAGTGCGAAGCGCCGCGAGTGCCCGCTGCGCAATACCTGCACGGCCGCAGCCCGCAAACCGCGCCGGGCGCGCACCACGCGACCCGTCTCGCGCGGCTCTTGGCGCCACAAAGCCACCAGCGTCAGCACCAGCGCCATAACAACTGCAATAAAAAAAAGCTCAACCAGTTTTTCAAACTTGTACTCGCCGAGGTATGCGCCGGCGCCAATGCCGGTTGTGATGATGCCCACCATCAGCATCGTCCACACCAGGCTGGTGGCTTGGGCGCGGCTGGCGCTGCTGTTGCGCTCAGCTATCAACGCCAGATAAGCCGTGCCTGCCACAAAAGTGGCAATGCCCTCGGTTAAGAAGTAAAGGAACGCAAACCCGTAGTTCAAAGGTGTGGGATCCACTGCCAGCCAGCGCGCCACCCAGGGTGCGCCAAGCAGCACGCCGCACGCTACAAGCGCACCGAGCACCACATAGAGTGAGCGCCGATAACCAAAGATGCGGTTGCCATCACTGTAATAGCCGAACGGAATTGCAACCAGTGCGCCGAGGTAATGCCCGCCGCCCAGTAGCAGCGTCACAGAAAACAAGCTCAAGCCCAACTCCACGCGCATCACGCGGTTTAGCACACCCAGGAACAGCACCGAGAGGCCGCCCGCTGCCAGCTGAAACAAACCCAGGCGCAGAATTCTTAACGTAGACATGTTTTGATTGTGAAAAGTTTATCAAAAAGAACTAGGCGGCGCAGAGACTGTCCACGGGCTAATTAAGTCGGTTTTCAGGGGGTGAAATTACCAAACCCACCCGCCACGCAGTTGCACAACGCCCGCAAATATCAGCGCCAGCACAATTGCATGCAACACCATGTTATTGCGGAAGCGCGTGCTGTCCGCAGCACCTTTCCACACCACCGGCAGTTGTCCCAGCACCGCCGCAATGGTCATGGTGAATGCATGCTCCAAGCGTGCCAGCGGAAAGCCCGCGCCAAGCACACCACTCCAAATGAGATAGGAGTAGCCGAGCAGCGCCTGCACCGCAACAAGGTGGCCAAAGCTGGTGGCCAGCACGCGATCCAGCGCCGTATAGGCGCTGTGCAGTGCCCAGCCGGCAGCCATGCGCCCCAGCGCAACCACGCCCGCCAGTGCAACCACCCAGCGCAAGTGGCTGTGGATCACGAATAAAAAGTCCATGGTCTCCCCCTTAAAGTACCCGCAGATTTTACGCCCGCTACGGGCCAAACCGCTTGATGCAGCCGTCTTGACCCAGTTATAATGTACGTATGAACAGCAATGGGGCTGCGCCAACTGCCGGCCCGGCCCAACACAACTGCACCCGCTGCAAACGGCCACTGGGGGACTTTCGTTTCCGGCCTTTTTGCTCGCAGCGCTGCAAAAATATTGCAAGCGCGGCGGGGCCGGTCGCCACTACCGAACCGCCGGGCCGCGCTCCCCGCGAAAACCAGCCAAAGCGCGCTATGCAGCGCATTGCCGAACAAAACCCCGAGGCACTCGCAGAAATTATCCGGCGCTGGATTCAGGAAAAATAAGCGCTGCCCCAGCGCGTACGGCGCGCAAGGCTTGCGCTGCAAAACCGCAACTGCTGCCGGCCCGTTGCCTTACAGCGCTGCCTGCAAGCGGGCCGCCAGCCCGCTGTAGCGCTGCGCAACCCGGTCATTCTTGACCGCTATTTGAATCGCGCGCTGCGTGCCCACCAGCACGCACAGCTGCTTGGCACGCGTAATAGCGGTATACAGCAAATTGCGCTGCAATAGCATATAGTGCTGCGCAAGCAGCACCACCACTGTGGCAGGGTACTCCGCGCCCTGTGCCTTGTGCACGGTTATCGCATACGCAAGTTGCAGCTCATCCGCCTCGCTCCATTCATATTGCACAGTGCGTGCCGCAGCGCCGCCGGCCTCAAACTCCACCGTCAGGCAGGCATTCTCCAAATCTATCGCGCTGATACGCCCCATATCGCCATTGAACACATCCTTGTTGTAGTTGTTGCGCGTCTGCATCACCTTGTCGCCGCTGCGCAGCAGGCGCCCGCCAATAACACGCTCCACGCGCCCGCCTGCCGGCGGGTTGAGCGCCGCCTGCAGACGCTGGTTCAAGTTGGTCACACCGGCATCGCCGCGATGCATCGGCGCAAGCACCTGCACATCCAGCAGCGGATCCAAAATAAATTTTCCGGGGATGCGCTGTTGCACCAGCTCCACCACGCGATCAGCAGCATCCTGCGGCCCGTCGGCCGCCACCAAAAAAAAGTCCTGCCCGGTTTGGTTGTAGAGCGGCGTTTGGCCCAGGTTCACGCGGTGCGCATTGCTGACAATCAGCGACTGCTGTGCCTGCCGGAAAATAAATGCAAGGCGCGTAACAACCACGCCAGCCGCGCGCATTAAGTCGCGCAACACATCGCCGGCGCCCACCGCGGGCAGCTGGTCCACATCTCCCACTAGCAGCAGGTGGCTCTCCGGCGGCAGCGCGCGCAGCAAGCTGTGCGTCAGCAGCAAGTCCAGCATGCTGGCCTCATCCACAATCAGTAAGTCCAGCACCAGCGGGTTGTGCTCGTTGTGCAAAAAACCATCACCGGGCTGGAAGCCCAGCAGGCGGTGAATTGTTTTGGCAGGCTGGCCGGTGGCCTCGCCCAGGCGCTTGGCGGCGCGGCCGGTGGGACTGGCCAGCGCCACGCGCATGCCACGCGCTAACAGCAGCGCCACGAGCGCGCGCAGGCAGGTGGTTTTACCGGTGCCGGGCCCGCCGGTGATGATGGAGATTTTGTTGTGCAGCGCATGCTGCACCGCGGCGGCCTGCTCTGCAGACACTTCAACACCCGCTTGCATCGCGAAGTTTTGCATGGCCAGCGGCTGCTGGCGCACGGCATTCAGGCTGGACGCTGGCGTCTGCAGCAAACGCTGCACGCACTGTGCCACACCCACCTCCGCCCGATGCAGCTGTGCCAGATAGATGGCGCGTTCGCCGCTTGCGCTGCTTGGCTGCGGCCCGCCCGCCGGCAGTGGCTCCGCGCAAAGCGGGTCGCCGTTTGCGAGGCGCGCCAGCACCGGTGCCACCACATCAGCATTGACGCCCAACAGCTCTGCTGCTTGCAGCACCAGCTCGCTTTCCGGGCAATAAACATGCCCGTTGTTTGCGCTCTCATGGAGGCAGAACGCAATGCCCGCCCCGATGCGCGCTGGCGAATCCAACGGCAAGCCGAGCGCCTGCGCCAGTTTGTCCGCTGTCTTAAAACCAATGCCCCAAATGTCGCGCGCCAGCCGGTACGGTTCGTCCTGCACCACCTGCTGCGCATCGTTGCCATATTGGCGGTGCACCTTCAGCGCCAGCGCAGTACTCAGGCCATGCCCCTGCAAAAAAATCATCAGGTGCTTCACCGCGCGCTGTTCCTTCCATGCATCCGCAATCAGGGTGGCGCGCTGCACACCAAGGCCCGGCACTTCGCTCAGACGCAGCGCATCCTTCTCAATCACTTGCAGTGTATCCGTGCCAAAGTGCTGCACAATGCGCTCGGCGGTCTTGGGGCCGATGCCCTTGACCAAACCCGAGCCTAAATAGCGCCGGATGCCGTCCAATGTTGCTGGAGGCAGCACCTCGCAAGTCTGCACGCGGAACTGCCGGCCATGCTCCGGGTGGCTGCTCCAGACTCCCGCGAGGCGCAGGTTGGCGCCAGGCTTTAGCTCCGGCAGATTGCCCACCACGGTCACTATTTCCGCGCCCGCTGCAGCCGCGCTGCGCAAACGTAGTACCGTGTAGGCGTTTTCAGCGTTGCGGTATGTGAGGCGCTCTACAACGCCTTCAAGTTTATCCACGCGTTAGAGGCAGCGTGGCCCGCGCTGCGCTGCCCTACGGCAGCGTAAAGTCCCCGCCCACCACGATGCGCACATCCACCTTGCTGTTGGGGTCGCGCAAGGCAATAATGTTATGCGGCCGCAGATTAAATTTCTCGGAAAGCCAGCGCGTTGTGTAGTAACGACCGGTGTAGTCGTAGATGATGGTCGTGTCGTAGTTGTAGCGGTCCGCGTTGCCTACGCTCACCACGTTGAAGCCGCTCTTTATCAGGTAATCAGCAGTGCTTTGGGCAATCCCCGCTTGTGCTGCGCCGTTCAACACTTCGATTGAGGCTTGCTCTTCCGCCGCCTGGCGCTCCACATCCAGCGTGGCAGAAGGCGCCGGGCCCGGTGTGTAAAACATTTCCGTGCGCAACTTACTGAAGAGCTGCTCATCCAGCGCCACCACCTGTTTGCCTTCCACAGTTACAAATTCGTTAAGGATGTATTTGCCGTCAATAACAGCAGACTGAATGTTCTTGCGCTCGATGCTCTGCGCCAGCAGCGCAAGGCCCACCAGCTGGTCAAGCGAGAGGTTTGTATCAAGGCTGCCGGAAAGCAAGGTGTAAAGCGCAGGCGCGCGCAGCAAGAGCTGTGGCATGAAGTTCAGGTCAAACAGTTTGTCGCGCACCGCCAGCAGCACCTGCTGCTGGCGTGCAGCCCGGTCAAAGTCACCACCATCAGTCTTGCGCGTGCGCGCATACTTCAAGGCCGTTTTGCCGTCCAGCTGCTGCCGGCCGGCCGCAATGTAGAACGGATCATAGCCATAGCAGCAATCCGGATACGTGGGGTCATCCAAAGTCTTGGGGACATCCAATTCAATCCCGCCCAGCTCATCAATAAAAGTTTCAAATGCAGTGAAGTTTATGCGCAGGTAATAGTCTGTTGCTATCCCAAGATTTGCAGTCACAGTCTTCATTGCCAGTGCCGGGCCGCCACCCGGCAGTTTTTGCGCGTCGCCTTTGAAGTTGGCGGTGTTGATGCGGTCACGCCCCGCGAAGCCGGGGATTTGCACGTACAAGTCGCGCGGGATTGATAGCATGCCAGCTTTCTTGCCCAGCGGATCAAGCGTCACGAGCATCATGGTGTCCGTGCGGTACGCGGTATCCAGCTCAACACCGGCTCGCTGATCAATGCCCATTACCAGCAGCGTGATCCGCTCGCTGCTGTTCCACAAATATTGTCCGGTTTCACCAGCGTCGCCCGCTCCGCTGATATCCTGCGGCTGGTCAACCGCACCCGCAGCTGATGAGCCGCGGAGTTCCAGCGCAGCAAGACCGGGCACCGTGCCGGTTGCCACCCAGTCCCGCACCGTTGAGTAAATCAGGGCACTTGATAAACCAACCGCCAGCAAGAAAAAACCGACCAGTGCGCTTGCAGCCAAAGCTGACAACGGCTTCTGGTCCGGCGCTGGCGCGGGCCGCTGTGGCGATTGCGGCGAAGCGGTGCGGTTTTGGCGCGCAGGCGGTGGCGCACTGCGCTGTTTTACATCACGGCTAGAGCTGCGCATGAGCCACGAAAAAAAGTTGAACAGATAGCGCATCAGAAATCAGCTCATCAATAGCGCGCGCTGTCTAAAGATGCGATCGCGCTTCAATTCAGTGCCGTCCATTCGTCAAGCTTGGTGGAGAGCTCATGCTGCAGCTGCTCGTATTCGCGGCTCAGGCGCTGCAGGCCGGGCACATCCTGGGCCACGCCCGCGCGCTCCAAGCTGGCCGCCAGTTCCAACGCATGCTGCTCCAGCACTGCAATCGCCTGCTCCAGCCCGGACACTTGCTCGGCTTTCTGGCGGGCAGCCTTGTCCAGCTGCTTGCGCGGTTTGGCAGAGGTGCGGTCGGCACGGGGCGCTGCTGCGGCTGCCACGGGAGCTGGCAGCGCGCCCGCCCGGCGCAGCGCAGCGAACTCGTGATACGGCCCATTGAACACTTGTAACTTTCCGTTCTCTGCCAGCCACACCTGCGTTGCCAGCTTCTCAATCAAATAGCGATCATGCGATACAAGCAGAATTGTGCCGGCAAAATTGGCAAGCACGGCTTCCAAAACTTCCTGCGCCGGAATATCAAGATGGTTGGTGGGTTCATCCAGCAGCAGAAAGTTTGCGCCTTGCAATGACAGCTTGGCAAGTGCCAGCCGGCCACGCTCGCCACCGGAAAGCACCGCCACCGGCTTGTAAACATCGTCGCGCGGAAAAAGAAACTGCGCCAGATAATCGCGCGCCTGTCCCTCCGGCATGTATTTTGTGTCCTGCAGCTCTTGCAGTACGCTCAGCTCGTTGCGCAATCCCTTATGTGCCTGCGCAAAATATCCCACTTGCAGGCTTGCGCCCAGCCGGATCGATCCGCCCAGTGGCGGCAGCTCGCCGAGCAGCATCTTTAGCAGCGTAGTCTTGCCAACGCCGTTTGGCCCGATGAGCGCTGCCACCTCGCCGCGCCACAACAGCAAATCCGGCACGGTCAGCAGCACGCGTTGGTCATCAGCATGGCCCACGCGCAAGTCGGTCGTCTCCAGCACGCGGTCCCCCGAGCGCTTGGTGCCGGTCAGGCTAATGCGCAGCGGCTTGCGCGTTGTAACGCGATCCACCAGCCGGTCATTCTCATGCGTGCCGGACAGCAAGCGGTCCAGCCGGCGCCGGCGCCCTTGTGCCTGCTTGGTGTTCTGCCCGGCAATGTTGCGCCGGATGTAATCCTGCTCACGCGCAATTTGTGCCTGCTGCATCTTAAACTCAGTCTCCTGCCGCAGGTGGCGTTCCGCGCGTTGATTGGCGTAAGCGCTGTAGTTGCCGGGGTAGCTCTCCAGCCGGGCAGGCTGCAGCTCCCAAATCAGCTGCGCCGTTTCGTCCAGAAAGTAGCGGTCATGCGAAACAATCAGCACCGCACCGCTCCAAGAGCGCAGCCAACCCTCCAGCCACTCCACGCCACTTATGTCCAGATGATTGGTGGGCTCGTCCAGCAGTAGCAGGTCCGGCCGCTCCAGCAGCAGGCGTCCCATCAGTGCGCGCGTGCGCTGCCCGCCCGAGAGCTGGGCGAGCGGCAGTGCATGATGCGCTGCGGAAAAACCCAGTCCTTGCAGCGTCTGCCGGATTTGCGCCTCGTAGGTGTAGCCGCCGGCCTCCTCAAACTCGTGCTGCAGCACGCCGTAGCGTTCCAGTGCGCTGGCCCGCTGTGCGGGCGCAGCCATTGCCTCCTCCAGGGTGCGCAGCTCAGCCTGCTGCGCAAGCAGCGCAGAAAATGCTGTGCACATTTCCTCCCACAAAGTATGCGCCACTGCAGTTTGTGGCACCACTTGCGGCAGGTATCCCAGCCGCACCGCGCGCGCGCGATGCACGCCACCCTGGTCGGGATTGTCTTCGCCGGCCAGAATGCGCAGCAGTGTGGTCTTGCCGCTGCCGTTGGCTCCCACCAACGCAATGCGGGCGCCAGCCGGCACGGCACCACTTAAACCGGCGAATATATCGGCAGCGCCAAAGGATTTGCCGAGCGAATTAAATGTGAGCAGCGACATGAGCAGCGCTGCCACTCGCGGGCAGGCTGCCTTCATTATACTTATGCGCTCATAAATTGCGAAAGCGCGGGGATTGCCAAACGCCCAAGCTATAATCGCACCTGATGCATCAAGAAACAAAGCCAAACTTGCTGCTCGGCTTGGACCTTGCAGCCGCAGTGCTGGCAGTTGTAGGCTGGCTGGGCGTGCTGGCGCTGTGGCTATTCACCGTGCCCACCGCCGACGCACGCTGGCTGTTCTTTATGCTCGGGCTGAGCGCATTGACCGGCACGCTTTTGCCCATAGTGCGCCACCTAAACCGGCGTTTTGGGCGCGCGCCGGCACCGGCGCATGTGTTGTTGCGGCGTGCGCTGTGGCCGGCACTGCTGGCTGCAATTTGCGCGTGGCTGCAAATTGCGCGCACGCTCACGTGGGAGATTGCAGCGCTGCTGGCCGCCATCTTTATCTTCATTGAGTGGCTGCTGGAAGTGCGTGAACGCAGCCGCTGGGACCCCGATAGTGGCCGCTGATGCCCGCCGGGCGCTGCCAGCCGTGGAAGCTCTGCTGCAAAGTCCGCAAGCTTTAGAACTCCAGGCGCGCTACGGGCGCCCGCTTACCCTGGCGGCTGCGCGCACAGTACTGGAAGCGCAGCGCGCCACATTGCGCGAACCGGCTGCAGCCAACGCTGCCGGCAGCACTACAGAACTATTGGACGCCATTTCACAGCAGCTGGCTGAGCAAGCAGTCCCCACGCTGCATCCGGTTGTCAATGCCACCGGCGTAATCATTCATACCAACCTCGGGCGCGCGCCGCTCTCGAAAGCAGCTCAGGCTGCCCTGCTCGCAGTTTCAGATGACTACTGCACGCTGGAGTACGATCCGCTCACTGGCAAACGCGGCTCGCGCAACGTGCATCTGGCAGCCTTGCTGCGCCAGCTGACCGGCGCAGAGGATGCGCTGGTTGTGAACAACTGCGCTGCCGCGCTGCTGCTGGCACTCACCGGCCTCGCCAAAGGCAAGGGAGTGGTAATCTCGCGCGGCCAGCTGGTGGAAATCGGCGGCGGCTTCCGCATCCCGGATGTGATGAAGCAATCCGGCGCACGCCTTGTGGAAGTTGGCACCACCAACCGCACGCACATCCGCGACTACGCCGCCGCGATTAGCGATGCAAAGCTGAAGGCGGCGCTGTTGTTGCGCGTGCACCACAGCAATTTTCGCATTGAGGGCTTTGCTACTGAGCCCACAATTAGTGAGCTGACGGCATTGGGCGCTGAACACGGCCTGCCCGTGGTGGACTGCTTGGGCAGTGGCGCGCTGCTGGATACCACGCGCTTCGGTTTGGCGCATGAACCGATGGTGCAGGAGAGCGTGGCCGCCGGCTGTGACGCGGTGTGCTTCAGTGGCGACAAACTGCTCGGCGGCCCGCAGTGCGGCATCATTGTCGGGCGCGCCGCGGCAATCCAAAAGCTGACCAGGCACCCATTATTGCGTGCGCTGCGCGCAGACAAACTATGCCTGGCAGCACTAAGTGCAACCTTGCTGCACTACTTGCGCGATGAAGCGCTCAGCCAAATCCCGGTGTGGCGCATGATCAGTATGCCCTTAACCGAAATTGAATCGAAAGCACAAGCACTTGCCGCCGAGTTGCGCCAGCGTGGTCTCGACGCATCGGTTATCGACGGCCAGTCCACAGTGGGTGGCGGCAGCCTGCCCGGCGAGACACTGCCCACCAAACTGGTGGCAGTGCGCCACCGGAGCCCCGAAGCACAAGCGGCTCGCTTGCGCAGCCAGAGCATCGGCGCCCGCGTGCAAGAAGGCCAGCTTCTGCTGGACCCACGCACTGTGGGCGATTGGTCAAAGTTGATGCAAAAGGGTGCTGAACTATTTGGGCAAAACGGGAACTACATGTGAGCATTACATCCGTAGTGGCTCCGAACTATACACATCTGGCGATACCGAAAAGATTATGTCAAGCAAGGATCACACGAAGGATGATAGGCGTTGGTAACGGTTAAGCCCACATGAAATCCGAACTCGACTCTCTCATGCAAGAGCGCAGCCTGAACGCGCTGCTGGTCTCCGGCGGAACTCATGAGAACCCGTGCATGTACTACTTGGCTAATGGCGCCAAAGTTGGTGCAAGCACGCTTGCAATCAAGCAGCGTGGCCGTGAACCGGTGTTGATTGTGGTGGGCATGGAGCGCGACGAGGCTGCAAAGTCCGGATTGCAGGTTGTTGACCGCGCCAAGTACAAGCCAAGTGAACTGCTGGTTGCCGAAGCTGGGGATGCGCTGCGGGCGCACGCGCGCCTGGTGCAGGCGCTGTGCGAAGACTTCGGCTTGTCGGGCAGTGTGGGCGTTTACGGGCGTGCCGAGCAAGGACACACGCTGGCCCTGTTTGCGGACCTCGCGCAGCGCCTGCCGGCAATTCGCTTTATGAGCGAAACCACGCCCACAGTTTTTGACCGCGCACAGCGCACCAAGAGCGCCGACGAGATGGCGCGCATCCGGCGGGCCGCTGCAGCGGCCATCACTGTCGTCGGGCAGACGCGCGATTTACTTGCCAGCCACCGCGCGCGCGATGGCGTGCTGGTTACCGCTGCTGGCAACCCGCTCACCATTGGCGCCGTGAAGCGCGAAATCCGGCGCTGGACATTCGAGTTGGAGCTTGAGGACCCGGAAGGCGTTATCTTCGCAATTGGGCGCGATGCGGCGGTGCCACACTCGCACGGCGAAGATGCGCAGCCCATCGAACTCGGGCGCACAATCGTCTTTGACTACTTTCCACGCGAGGCTGGCGGCGGATACTTTTTTGACTTTACGCGCACGTGGTGCGTGGGCCACGCGCCGCCCGAGGTGGAACGCACGCACGCAGAGGTGCAGGCCGCATTTGATATCGCCATCAACAGCATGTTCGTGGGCCAAGCCTGCCGCGAGCCCCAACGCCTTGTAAATGAATACTTTGAGAAGCTGGGCCATCCCACCAGCCGCAGCCATCCCGGCACCACCAACGGTTATTTACACGGCCTCGGGCATAGCTTGGGCCTCAGCGTCCACGAAGCCATCCGGCTGGCAGATGTGCCCGGCAACGCCGACAAGCTTGAAGCGGGCATGGTGCTCACCGTTGAGCCCGGTCTGTATTACCCGGAGCGCGGGTTTGGCGTGCGCATCGAGGATTTTATTTACATGAATCCCGATACCGGCCGGCCCGAAACCATTGGAGAGTTTGACAAGCAGCTGGTGATCCCGGTGCGTGCCGGCTGACCAACACCATGCCGACGCGCATACTTGGCATTGAAACCTCCTGCGATGAAACCGCAGCGGGGGTAGTGGAAGACGGCCGCACGGTGCTCTCCAATGTGATTGCCTCGCAAACTGAGCTGCACGCGCAATACGGCGGGGTGTTTCCGGAGATGGCATCGCGCGCGCATGTACAGCTTGTGCATCAGGTAATAGACGCGGCGCTCAAGCAGGCGCATGTTGCACTGCGCGACATCAACGCAATTGCTGTAACGCGCGGCCCGGGTTTGGTGGGCTCGCTGGTGGTTGGCATGAACGCTGCCAAAGGCCTGGCATTGGGCAGCGGCTTGCCGCTCCTCGGCATCAACCATCTTGAGGGCCACCTCTATTCGCTGTGGCTTACCAGTGCCGTGCGCAGCATCAAGTTCCCCGTGCTCGCGCTCATCGTATCCGGCGGCCACACAGAGCTGGTGCTTGCCACCGGCCACCTTGAGTACCAGCGCCTGGGGGGAACGCTCGATGACGCCGCCGGCGAGGCCTTTGACAAAGTAGGCCGCCTGCTGGGCATGCCGTATCCTGCCGGAGCGCACATGGAACGCGCAGCGCAGCGCGGCAATCCGGATGCATATAATTTTCCGCGGGCGTGGATGGATGACAGCTGGGATTTTTCTTTTAGCGGGTTGAAGACGGCGGTTGCGCGTGCGGTGAAAAGTCCGGCGCTCACCGGCAGCGCTGCGAAAACACCGCGCCCGAAGGAGCTTCCTGTTGACGACCTGGCTGCCAGCTTTCAAGCCGCAGCCATCGACGTGCTTGCAGAAAAAACTGCGCAGGCTGCGGAGAAGTTCAAGGCACGCGGCATCCTGATCGCCGGCGGTGTTTCCGCCAACCGCCTGCTGCGCTCGGAGATTGAAGACCGCGCCGGCAAAGTGCCGGTGTATGCGCCGCCGCAAGCGTTGTGCACAGACAACGCCGCGATGATTGCCGCTGCTGCCCATCAGCGCCTGGCCGCCGGCCATGCGGATGACTTGGCGATGGATGTGCTGCCGACGTGGCCGCTGGCCACCTGATTCCGGCGGCAAAATATTTCGGGTACAAACACAAAGCCCACCCCGTGGGGTGGGCTTCCGATGTGAGCCGCACAGGAATCGAACCTGTAACCAAGGGCTTAAAAGGCCCCTGCTCTGCCAATTGAGCTAGCGGCCCAGCGCCGTAAAATCATTTTAGCACCGGCTCCAATCATGGTCAATCACGCGCTGCAACACGTGCTGCTCTCGCCGCATTTTGATGACGTGGTGTTTTCCTGCGGCGCGCTGGTGGCGCAGTGGGCGCGCAGCGGACAGCGCGTGGCCATCGTCACCATCTGCGCCGGTCTTCCGCCGGCCGGCCCGTTGTCTGCGTACGCCGGCAAGCTGCACCGGCGCTGGAGCCCACAAGGGGAAAGCCGGCCCGCCCAAATAGTTGCGCTGCGCAGGGCGGAGGATTTGCGCGCCGCAGACATGCTGGGCGCGATGGCCATTCACCTCACTGTTCCAGATTGTATCTACCGGCTAAACCCAAATGGCGGCTGGCTTTATGAAGGACATGCTCAAATCTTTGGCGCGCTGCATGCCGCCGAGCAGCAACTGCCGCAACAACTAGCAAAGCAGCTTGTACGCATCAGTGGCGTTACAGCAGACACCCGCATTTGGATTCCGCTGGCGCTTGGCAACCATGTGGACCACCAACTTGTGCGCTTGGCCGCGCAGCAATCCGAGCTGCCCGGCCAACGCGGATACTACGAGGACTACCCGTACGCAGAGGATAGCGCTGCCGTCGCGGGCATCACGCTGCCGGATCCGGACTTAAACCGGCATACTCTGCCAGTCACGGCGCAAAGCCTAGAAGCAAAGCTGGGAGCGATTGGCACGTATGAGTCACAGCTGTCGTCGTTTTGGATCGATGGCGCCGACATGCGCCAGCGCGTGACGGATTACGCCCTGCTGATGGGCGCAGGTGCGCCAGCTGAGCGGATGTGGATGCGAGGAGCAATGTAAGCGGGCGTGATTAGGATGCAAGCGTTATTTGCACCACACCTGCACCTAAGGAGGCGACGCAGAATTGATGAACAACTTACTCACCAGCGCGCCACCTCAATAACATTTCATCGGGGACAACACAACGGTTCCCGAAACCCCCACCAGCGCGGCTAATTTACAAGCAGGCAGGAGGTCCAGTGGCCGGTGCTGGTCTCGCGCAGCAGCGGCTCTTCTGTTTTGCAGCGCTCGATGGCTTCCGGGCAGCGGGTGTGGAACCGGCAGCCCACTGGCGGCTTGAGCGGGCTGGGCACATCCCCTTTTAGAATGATGCGCTCGCGCTTCAGGCGCGGGTCCGGCACCGGAATGGCGGACATCAGCGCCTTGGTGTATGGATGGCGCGGATTGCGGAACAGCTCGCCGCGCGGCGCCACCTCCACCAGCTTGCCCAAATACATCACGCCCACGCGGTCGGCAATATGCTCCACAACGCTCATGTTGTGCGCCACAAACAAATAGGTGAGCTTAAACTCGGCCTGCAGATCTTGCAGAATATTGAGCACCTGCGCCTGAATGGACACATCCAGCGCGGACACAGGCTCGTCGCAGACGATGAACTTGGGCTGCAGTGCCAAAGCGCGCGCAATGCCGATGCGCTGGCGCTGGCCGCCGGAGAATTCATGCGGGTAGCGGCGCGCGTGATATTCCTGCATGCCCACGCTCCGCAAAGTTTGGATCACGCGCTCAAAGCGCTCCGCGCGCGTGCCTATGCCATGCACCAGCAGGCCCTCGCCAATGCTTTCGCCCACCGGCATGCGCGGGTCCAGCGACGAGTACGGATCCTGAAAGATGATTTGCATATTGCGGCGCAGCTGCTTTAGCTGGCGCGGGTTGGCGGCAAACACTTCCTGGCCCTCAAAAGTTACCGAGCCGCCAGTGGCCGGCACCAGCCGCAAAATGGTGCGGCCCACGGTAGTCTTGCCGCAGCCAGACTCGCCTACAAGCCCGAACGTCTCGCCATCAAAAATGTGGAAGCTCACATCCTCCACCGCGCGCACCTGCGCCACTACGCGTTGCAGCAAGCCGCCCCGCACCGGAAAATGTTTGACGAGGTTGTTGACCTCAAGCAGCTTTTTGGGGCTGCCGGCGCTGCCGTTGGCGCCATTTGTCTGGGTGCTTGCAGCGTTCATCTAGCGCTCCTTGCCCGGCGCCAGCGGCGCTTTGTGGCCCTCAGCATCTTTGTAAAGCCAGCAGCGCACGGTGTGCCCGGCGGTCACCGGATGCAGCCCGGGCTCAACGCGCGTGCATATTTCCAGATTATGCTCGGTGCGCGCCCGGCAGCGCGGTGCAAACCGGCAGCCCGGCGGCAGATCAATCAGGCTCGGCACCGTGCCGGGAATGGTGTCCAGCTTCTCGCGCACATGCCCCAGCACCGGCACAGATCCAATCAACCCCTGCGTGTAGGGATGCTTGGGGCCGTCAAACAGCCTTTCCACATCTGTCTGCTCGATGATCTGACCGGCGTACATGACTACCACGCGCTCGCACATTTCTGCCACCACGCCCAGGTCATGCGTGATGAGGATGATGGCGGATTTGGTTTTGGAGCGCAGGCTGCGCATCAAGTCCAAAATTTGCGCTTGAATGGTCACATCCAGCGCGGTTGTCGGCTCGTCGGCAATCAGCAGCTCCGGCTCGCACGCCAGCGCCATCGCAATCATCACGCGCTGCGCCATGCCGCCCGACAGCTCATGCGGATAAGACTGCGCCCGGCGCCCGGCGTCCGGAATGCCCACCAACTCCATCAATTCCACCGCGCGCTGCCATGCCTGCGAGTAGCGCAGGCCGCGATGGGTGGTCAGCGATTCGGCAATCTGATCGCCCACCTTGAACACCGGATTTAATGAAGATTGCGGCTGCTGAAAAATCATCGCGATGCGGTCGCCGCGCACCGTTACCATGTCGCGCTCGGCCAGCTGCAGCAGGTCGCGCCCCTCAAAAATTACCTCGCCGTCCAGGATTTTGCCGGGCGAGCCCACGAGGCGCAGAATAGAGAAGCATGTGACGCTCTTGCCGCAACCGGACTCACCCACTAGGCCCAGCACCTCGCCGCGCTTAACAAAAAAGTCCACGCCATCCACGGCTTTCACCACCCCATCCTCGGTGTGGAAGTGCGTTTTGAGGCTTTTGATCTCCAGCACGATGTCCGTGGCGCTATTGGCCGGCGCGGAACCGTTGGTGGTCTTTGTTGCAATCACTTTCTGCGCCTCCGTTTCCTTGAATTGTCAATTGTACACTATGCAGCCACCCGGTTTGGGGCAGCCCGCTGTGCGGCCGGTGCGCCCCCGCCGCTGAACGCCGCGGATTGCAAGCGCCATTGCTACAACTTCAGGCGCGGATCCAGCGCATCGCGCAGTCCGTCGCCCACATAATTAAATGCCAGCGCACACACAAAAATGGGCAGACCGGGAATGAGCGGCAGCCACGGATGCTCGAACATGTAGCTCTCGGTAAAGCTGAGCATGTTGCCCCAGGTGGGCGTGGGATCCTGAATGCCAAAGCCCAGAAAGCTAAGCGCTGCCTCGCTGATCACATAATCGGCAAGGCCCAGGCTGGCGGATACCACCAGTGGCGCAAATGCATTGGGGATCATGTGGCGCAGGATGATGCGCGTGTTTGAGACGCCGGCCGCGCGCGCTGCTTCCACAAAGTTCATTGTCTTCAGCGAGAGCACCACACCGCGCGTCAGGCGCGCAATGCCCAGCCAGCCCAGCGACATCAGCACCAGCATGATCATCACCACCTGGCGCGCCTCGAGCGCAGAGATGTACATATACCCGGAGAGACCGTTAATGATGAAGTTCGGCACAGGCACAGCCTTTGGGCTTTGCATCAAGATGGACGAGAGGATCAGCAAAATAGGCAGCGTCGGGATAGTGAGCAGAAACTCCACAAAGCGCATCAGAATGTCATCTAGCACACCGCCGTAATAACCGGACACGGCGCCTACCACCGCACCCACCGCAGTGGAGCCAATCACCGAAACAACAGCAACCGTGAGCGAGATGCGCGCCGCATACAGAATGCGCGACCAGTAGTCACGGCCCAGATGGTCTGTGCCCAGATAATGCATGCGGCCGTCTTTTGCAGACACAGAAAATGGCGCAGCAAAGCTGTTGCCCACTTCAATCTCCGTGGCGTCATATGGCACCAGCAACCGAACCGCGAACGCCAGCAAAAAGATAATGACAAGCAGCGCGCTGCTCACCACAGCCAGGCGATGGCGCCCAAAGCGCTGGGCAACCAGCCGCAGCTGGCCTTGTTCCACTGGCATGGCTTCGGATTGCAACCCGGGCAAAGTTTGGGCGGTGGTGGGCATTTGCAGCGCGCCTAACTTACGCGAATGCGTGGATCCACCACGGTATAGAGCACATCTGAAAGCAGCGTGGCCGCCACGGTCAGCGCCGCCGATATCAACAGGATTGCCATAGTCACGGGATAGTCATTGCGGCCAAGCGCATCCACAAACAGGCGCCCCATGCCCGGCCAGTTGAAGACCGTTTCTGTAATAACGGCACCGCCAAAAGCACCCGGCAGCGCAAACACAACAATGGTGATAAACGGGATCAGCGCGTTGCGCATGGCGTGGCGCACAATCACGAAGCGCTCCCGCACGCCCTTGCTGCGCGCCGTGCGCACATAATCCTGGCGCAGCACCTCCAGCATGCTGGAGCGCAGGTAGCGGCTCCAGCCGGCCACACTCACCAGTACCAGCACGGTCACAGGCATGATCATGCGCAGCGCCTGGTCGAGCAGGCTCTGCGCTTCCACCCTGCCCAGCAGCGGCATGGTGTACGCGCGCACGCCGGCCGCATCACCCGGCGGCAGATAGGCCCAGCCCGCGCGCTTGAACAAAATAGAAAACACCAGAATCAAAATCAGGCCAAAGAAAAATGTGGGCATGGACGAACCGATGAACGAGCTGGTGGTTACAACATAGTCAAAGCGCGAGTATTGGCGCACTGCCGAATACAGGCCCAGCGGCACGCCAATCAGCAGTGAGATCAGGGTAGCCGCAATCTGCAGCTGCAGGGTGCGCGGCAGGCGCGACCAGAGCAGTTCCGATACCGGGCGGTCGCGCAGGATGGCCCACGAGTTGCCAAAGTCGCCAAGGATGATGCCGCGGCTGGTGCGGCGGCCGGCGAGGTCGCGCATAGAAACAAGTTGTTCGCAGCCCACGGTCTGCAGCGTTTCTTCGCCGCCGCTGCGCACCACGGCTTCAACCGGAATGCGGCAGCCCACCACCACGCCCCCCAGCAGCTCGCGGCCGCCAATGGAAAGCGGGCCACGCGGCACACCCGCCAGCCAGCGGGTGAAGCGCACAGAAAAGTACAGGTCCAGCTCAAATTGCGCGCGAATGCGCGCGATGTCTTCCTTGTCAATTTTGCGGGTACTGGATTGCGTTTGCTGCAGCAAACCCTGCAACGGCCCGCCGGGAGCCGCGCTCAGCAACGCATAGGAGGCCACCGCGGACAAAAACAGCACCACCAGCATCTGGGCGCTGCGCCGGATCAGGTAATTAATCACTTACTGGGCCAGGCGCGCATGTAGCGCCAGTTGGGGGGCGGCCCGCTTGCCGCCCCCCTGTCTTTCCAATTCACGCGTACGCGTTACTTGGTGTTAAAGTTGAAGTCGATGTGCTCCCATGTGGCGCTGGGGGTGAAGTAGATCTTCACATCGCCTTTGTCCGCAGCCGCCTTCACTGTGGCCACTTCCTCGCCGGCACCCAGCGTCTCACCAAACACCACATCCACCTCACCGGTCAGCAGCTGCGCCACCGCCTGGTTGGTGTCCTGCACAATCTTGATCGTGATGTTGGCAGTCTTGGGCTTGCCTTTATAAAAGTTGGGGTTGGCGGCGAAGGACATGGAGACACCCTTCTCCCACTTGGTGATGGTGTATGGCCCCAGCCCGATGGGGCTTTCCGCAATCTCAGCTAACGTCGTCCACTCTTTGGCCGGCACATCCGCCAGTTTGCGGCCGTCGCTTAGCTTGCGGTGCGCCGGGTACCAGCCCGGTCCAATCGAAAAGTAAAGCGGCGGGGTAAAGCCCGGCATCAGCATGATGCTGTATTTGGTGTCCCCGAAAGTTTCCTTGGCCGTGCGTTCGCAAACCGTGAAATCAGTTGCGCCCGATTCCGGGTCGCAGCTGATTCTCGACGCCAACTCTAGATCTGCCGCCACCAGCGGATTGCCGTCTGACCACTTGAGGCCGCTCTCAAGCTTCCAGTTAATTGTCATTTGCGGCATCTGGGCACCGCCGCCCTTGTACTCAATCTCCTTGAGCTTCATATCGCCGTACAGCGCCAGGTCGCCGGCAGCGTCCACTACGCGGATCATTTCACCGCTCTTAAGTTCCACCACATCGCCCGTGGCATTGACAACCTTGTCGCCGTCCTTCACTTCCGCCGCCACCAGCAAGGCGCCTTTGTTTTCCAGCGTAGGCAATTCCGTAAAGTAGGCATTGGCTGCAAAGTCATAGTCCAAGCTCGTTATGCCCACACCGCCAATCAAGCTGCTGGCCAAACTAGCCACAAACGCGTTCTCCACCAGCGTGAAGAGTGAAGCCGGCTCCTGGGAAAGGGCCAGAATCAATGTCTTTTCGCCGGGGCGCTCCCAGTCTGCAACGTTATAGGTGGGGTAAGGCTGCCCGGGGCGCGGGTCAAAACCAACCAGATCGCTGGCTGTGGCATTCACCTCCACCCGGTTAAACATCGGCAGGCTCGGCATGTCAGCCGCAAAGCCTTCTTGAAAGAGTGCATACTGCTTGACGCGCTCAGCCCGGTCTAGTGTGTTATTGGCCCTTTTGATGGCGTTGCTCGCCGCTTCGTTGCACCAGCCCATCTGATTCTGGCCTTCCCAGCCATTGCTTGGCAGCGGGATTTTGTCACAGGCATACAATGACTGGCCACCGGGATCAGCTTCGCCCACCCAGGCAAAAGCGCCCAACTCGTAATCGCGCCGCGAAAGGCCGGTGGTATCGCCAAACCACCACGAGGCGGGCGCGTGCAGGCGCACCACGCGGATGCCACAGGCTTTCATATTGGCCTCGAAGACGGCAGCCCAGGTCTGGCGAAACTGGGCACTTGTGGTAGTGAAGCGCAATGAAAGCTCGTTGCCATCAGCATCTGTTCGGAAATCGGCGCCTTCGGCCAGTTTCCAGCCGGCCTCATCCAACAACGCACCGCCCTTGGCAACATCAAATGCATACTGCACCTTCGGCTTGGTGTATGCCCAGTGGCTGGTGGGAATGTTGGTATCCATCAGAATAGCGGCTTTGTCATCCAGCCAGCCGTACACGGAGGCAATCACCTCTGGCCGGTTGGTGCAGTGGGCGATTGCCTGGCGCACCTTCAACTCACCGAGGATCGGGTGCGGAGTTGTGTAATCCTCCTTCGTGACCTCAACTATTTTTTCCTTCTCGACAACCTTCTCTTTCTCAACTGTCTTCTCAACAATCTGCGTAACAACCACTTCTTTCTCAACAATCTGTGGCTGGCATGCGCCCAGCACAAGCGCCGCCACTGTGGTGCAGGCTAGCAGTAAAGAAATACGATTTGAAATCTTCATGTTACTTCTCCTAAATGAATAAAACGAGAACGCTGGTTGAAATCGTGCAAGCTGGATGTTGGTTTAGGCAGGGGCAGATACTCCTTCTAACTAGTCGCCATCCGCCGCCCGAGGGCGGATGAACTCACCTCCAGAACTATACCGCATCGTAGCCACGCACTCAGGACACCGCGCCCGCGGTAACAGCCAGGCTAGCCTGGCCGGGTGCTGCCACCAAAGTAGCATCCGTGCCCAGCGGCAGTGTCCACTGGTGGGCCGTGTGGCCGGCGGGCCAGCCGTACACAACCGGCACCTGCAGCGGCGCCAGAAAGTCCTGCAGCACCTCCAGCAGCGACAGCGAAGCGGCGGGGCTGGCCGCCTGCTCGCACGCGGGCGATGCACCAAACACCACGCCGCAGCAGCCGGACAGGCTGCCCGCCTGCAGCAGCTGAGTGAGCATGCGGTCAATACGATAAGGCGCCTCATCCACATCCTCCAGCAGCAGCAGCGCGCCGCTGCTGCGCAGCTGCCAGCGCGTGCCGCAGAGGGCAGCCAGCAGGCTCAGGTTGCCGCCCACAAGCGGGCCGTGGCCACTGCCGCCGCACACTACCTGCGCTGATTGCTGCCAGCCCTGCGCCACAGCCGGCACGGGCAGCGCGCCCAGGGGTGTGCGCTGCGTCCACGCGCGCTGCAGTTGGCTGCGCATAAAGTCCGGCGCCTCCACGCCGAGCACGGCCAGCGCCGCTACCGGACCATGAAAGCTGACCCAGCCCAGCTCCAGCGCCAGCGCCTGATGCAAAGCAGTAATATCGCTGTAGCCCGTGACAATTTTGCAGGGTGCGTCGCGCCGCAGGCGCTCCCAGTCCAGCAGCGGCAGCAGGCGTGTGGTGCCGTAGCCGCCGCGCGCGCACCACACCGCCTGCACCTGCGAATCCAACAGCGCGCGCTGCATCACTCTCGCCCGCCAGATAGCCGCGCGCAGCCGCTGGCAGCCAGCGCATGGTGCTGGTTAGCTGCCAGCTTTGCAATAGGGACACGGCGGATTCCAAGGCTGCGGGCGCAACCGGTTTGGCGGGCGCCACAAAGGCCACGCAATCCCCCGGCTTAAGTGCCGGCGGAAGCTGGCGCGGAGCGGCAGCGCTCATTGCGGAACATGCCCCGCACAGGACTGCGCGCAGCGGACGCCAGCGCTGTGCGAGCGGCTAGCGTTTTTGGCGCGGGTCAAGCGCGTCGCGCAAGCCATCTCCCACAAATGTGAAGGAGATGACAAACACGGATACAACGAACGAGAGCACAAGCAGAAAGTCCGGCTGGCTGGCAACGTTGCTGTACGCTTCCAGGAAAAGGCGTCCCCAGCTGGTGACAAAAAATTCTTTGCCCGTGATGGAGGGCCGCAACCCCAGCCCCAGGTAACCGAGAATGGCCTCGGCAATAATCAGGCGCGGCACAGCAAACGCCGCCCACACCACCATTAAGCTCAGGCTGTTCGGCAGCAGGTGGCGCGTGATGATGCGCCAATTGGAAGCCCCCAACCCGCGCGCTGCATCGATGAATTCGAGGCTCTTTAAAGACAGCGCCGAACCGCGAACGAGGCGTGCCAGGCCCGTCCATGAGACGACCGCCAGCGCCGAAAGGAACAGCACAAGTCCGTTGCCCAGTCTGCCCAGCGGAGTGGAGCCCAGTGTGACCATGATAAGAATGAGAAACAGCACATCGGGAAAGGCATAGAAGATATCAGTTGTGCGCATTACGAGATTGTCTGTAACGCCGCCGGCCCAGCCGGCAAGGAAACCCAGCGTCGATCCGATCACCAGAATGATCAGCGCCGGCATCAACCCGGCCACCATCGAAGAGCGCATGCCATACAGGATGCGGCTGAGCACATCGCGCCCCTGCGAATCCGTACCCAGCGGAAAGGTGAGGTCCGCTGCCACGCCAGCCGGTGACTTCGCGCGCCAGAAGGGAGGCACGTAGTCTCGGCCGCTGTTGTCCTTGACCGGGTTATGCGGTGCCAGCCACGGCGCAAAGAGCCCAGCCAGCCCATACAACAAGATGATGGCAATGCTAACCAGCGCTGCGCGGTTGCGCCGGAAGCGCCGCCACGCAAGGCTCCACTGGCTGCGCGAAACCGGCCCCTGCGGCTCCGCCAGCTCCCCTGCTAACGCGGCTGCCGGCAATGTGTGTGCGTCTGTTTGCACGGGCGCCGGCTACTCGCTGCGCACGCGCGGGTCAATCAGCCCGTACAGCACATCCACGCTCAAGTTGCCCAGCACAATCAGCACAGCGTACAGCAGCGTCGTGCCCATAATCAGGGAGTAATCCCGGTTGCCAATGGACTGCACAAAATCGCGCCCAATGCCGGGGATGCCAAAGATGTTTTCGATCACAATTGAGCCGGTGATCAAGCCCACCAGCGCCGGACCCAGATTGGTGACAACCGGGATGAGCATGTTGCGCACCGTGTGTTTCCAGATCACCACTCGCTCGCCCAAGCCCTTGGAGCGCGCGGCGCGGATGAATTCCTGGCTCATCACCTCCAGCATTGCGCTGCGCGTGAAGCGCGCAGTTTGCGCCAGCGTGCCAAAGCCAAACACCATGGCCGGCACAATCCAGGGCGTGATGCCGCTCCAGGACTTTTGCACCACCGGAATAAGATGCAGCCCCACCGCCAGCACAACAACGGAAAAGAATGCCACCACAAAACTCGGCACTGCCACGCCGACATTTGTCACAAGTGTGATGATGTAGTCCACACTGGTGTTGTGGCGCAGTGCAGAAAGCACGCCCATTGGAATGCCAACCAACACGGCAAAGCTCATTGAAAGCAAGCCCAAACGCAGCGAATAGCCAAATTTGGAGTGAAAGAAGTTGCGCCCGTCACCCTCCGGGACGCCAAAGAAAATATCCTGCACATTCTTGCCGCGCTGCCGGTACGACGGCCCCAGATTGCCACAGACCACACCGCATTCAAAGCTGCCTTTGGCATCTATGTAGCCGACCATGTAGCGCAGGTACTGCTCGGGCAGTGGCCGGTCCAAACCAAAGCGCTGGTCCAGCAGCTTTTGGGTGCGCGGATCCACCTGTTTGCTTTCGGCGTCGCGGTCCCACGGTCCGCCCGGCGCCAGCTTCATCAAAGCAAATGTAATCAGGGATATAACAATTATTACAGGAAAGAACCAAATAAAGCGGCGAAAGAGCAGCCCGGTCATGACAACAGAGGATTAACAAACGAATGGCAGAACTTGCGCTACCATTCGTTTGTTTCTATCAGTTAGAGTGCGCTAGGGCACTTGCGAAAGGTCGATATCGATTGTCTGCGGCGTGATGTCGCCAGGGTAGCCCGCGTCTTGCGGGGTCTTGTTGTAACCAGACACCCATGGCTTGACCAAATAACTGTTCACATTGTTCCAAAAGAAACCCACCGGGTTAGCGTCCACCAACCGGTCCTGCGCCTGCTGATACAGGTCTGCGCGCTTGGCGGCGTCCAGCTCCACATCCGCCTGCACCGTGAGTGCATCAAACTCGGCGTCTGCAAACCCGATGCGCGAAGCAAAAGAGGTGCTACCGTTAAAGTAAACACTCAGCCAGTTCTGTGGGTCCGGATAGTCGGCACACCAGCCACCAATGAACATTTGCAGGGCGCTCTTCTTGTCCTTTTGCATGGCGGTGAAGGCAGTCGGCTCAATCGGGTTCAGCTCCAGCTTCAGGCCAGCGCCGAACACTTCAGAAAAGCGCTGCCCCAGCCACTCGTAGCGGGTGCGGTTGCGCGGCGTATCTCCAAAGCTCAGCACAATCGGCGGCAGTTTGTCCACCGAGCCGTAGGTGCTTGCCGCAATGGCAGCTTTGGCCTTGTCAGCATCGTAGGCAAAGCGCGTCTCGCCTTCTTTAAAGCCCGGGAAGCCCGGCGGAATCCATGTCAGCGCGGGTGAGCCAAGGCCCTTCAGCACGTCCTTCACCCAGCGCTCGCGGTCCAGCGCATAGGAGAACGCTGCGCGCACCTGCGCGTCATCAAACGGCTTGGTGAAGTTTCTAAACTGCAGCGCCGTTGTGCAAGAGCCGGGATACACGTTGATTTCCTTGCTGAGGTTGGCATCGGTCTGCGCAGTCTTCAGGTCTTCGGCAGAAAGACCAACCACATCAAATTCATTGTTTTGATAAGCTTGGAAGGACACTGCCGAATCTGTGATGTAGGAGTACTCCAGCGCCGTCTTGGCTTTGTCGCCCCAGTAATTGGCATTTGGCACAAAGGATGCGCGCACAAAAGGCTCGAGCGCAGCCAGTACATAAGGACCGTTGCCCACCTGGTACTTGGAGCTGTTCCACCATTGATCGCCGCCTTCATCAATATTCTCTTCCTTGGCGGGATAGGTAACCCACAAACCCATGATGGTGTGGAAGTATGGCGCGGGCTTGGATAGCTTCAGGTTGAGTGTGAGGCAGTCCGCCTGCTCGTAATCCGCGCACGGTGCGCCATCTTTGCCCACCGCCTGCACGCTGGCGCGCACACTCGCCTCGCCATCAGCAGCGGCTTTCTCCGCAGCGGCCTTCTTGGTGTCATCGGTCTCTTCGGCCGCGGCAGCTGTATTGTCCTGCCATTCCGGCGCGCCCATGATCTCATTTGTAATCGTGGCATATTCCCCGGCCGTGGCGGGGTTGATATTGCGGATGATGGAATACTCAAAGCGCTTGGCGTTGAGCACGGAGCCATCACTGTACATCAGGCCGGCGCGCAGCGAAAACGTGAGCTCGGTCGCATCGGCGTTGTAGGCCCAGCTTTCGGCCGCAGCTGGCACGGTCGCCAGTGAGGCATCCAGGCGGGTCAGGCCCTCGTAGAACTTGTTAAGATGCGCAATCTCATTCACGAACGAGGATTTTTGCGGGTCGATCACATCCGGGTAAGTGCCCAGATTGACGCGCAGCACCTTGGCTTTCTCCACCGGTACCGCGGTCGCCACCACAATTTTCTCGACTTCTTTTTCAACTGTCTTCTCAACAATCTGCGTTACAACCACTTCCTTCTCAACCACCTGCGGCTGGCAGGCGCCCAGCACCAGCGCGCCAGTGGCGAGCGCACCCAGTGCCATCAAACTCCAGTTTCTGTTTCTCATGTCTCTCCTCCAAGTACGATTAAGTTGCGCACTAGAAGCAGTGCGCAGGCTAACAACTTTCGTAATATACCATAGCCCACAGCGCCGCCAAAACCGCGTGCCGCCACAATCATGATATTCTCGGGCACACTGCAACCCGTAGCGCGCTGCAACACGGCCCGCACTCCTGGCGCCAACCGCCCTTGCTCCAATCCATTCGCAATTTGATTTCACCGGCAGCCCGTAGCAGCCGCGCCTGGCGGCGAACGGCCGCAGCGGGCGGCGCACTGGGGGTGCTCTATGCGCTGCTGGCCGGCCTTGCAGACCGCCTGCTGCTGCCGGATGTAGCGCTGCGCACTGACTGGCAAGCGCTGCTGCAAGCAGTGCTTTGGACCGGCACCGGCATGGCTGCGCTGGGCGCACTGGTGGGCGCGCCCGAGGAGCGCGCATTGGGGGTGCTGGGCGGGGCATTGGCCAGTGGCAGTTGGTTTACAGCGCGTGGGGCAATGCAACTGGGCGGGAGCGGGATTGTGCTCCTGTATACATTTATTCCAAGCATCACGCTGGGAGTGCCGTTGGCGATTGTGCTGCGATTGCTGGGCGACGGCTTTGGCCCGGCACAACGCAGCCAACGGGCGGCTGCCAGCGGGCTGGCAATTCTGCTGCTGGCGGGCGCCGCGGGCGCGTGGGCGCGCATGCCGGCGGACGCCGTGCTGGCGGTGCGCAAGTCTCAAGCGCTGGTGCAGCAAACGCTGGCGCAGCCCGGCACTGCAGCGCTGCCCCTGGCGCTGCGCAGCATTCCGGACTTTCGCGTTGCGGCCAGCACCAACTTTCTATTGGAGCAGTATTCCGCCACCACCGGACCCGCTGCCATTGGCGTGAACATCCGCTTTGACAACGGCTATGCCATTTCCTGCCTGTTCGTTTCCAGTTCGGCGCCGCCGCTGTGCCAGTCGGGCCTCGATGCTTTTCGCGGCGCCTTCAACAGCAGCTCCGCCAACTAGCGCGGCTCAACCTGGCGCGGCGTAGTCCAGCTCCTCAATATTCCACAAAGGGGAAGGCTGCGATGCATCCAGCTGCAGCCCGCGCACGCCGGGCTGCGCCACCCCAATGCGCAGCCGGAAGAACAAAGGTAGCGCGGGCAGCTCATCCAGCAGCAGCTGTTGCGCAGCCCAATGCGCTGCCCGCGCTGCCGTTTGCGTGCGTGCAAAGCGCGCCGTGCTGCAGGCACCGTCATAGGCCGCGCTGCGATAGCCGGTGTAATTGCTGCCGCCGGGGTTGGCCGCACCCGGCAGCTCGGCACTGGTAAACAGTTCACAGCGTGGCTCGCCCGGCTGCAGCCACGCAAACTGCGCCAGATCAAACTGGCGCCCAAACAAAACACCAGCCGGGAACTCGCCGTATAAATCCGCGCTGGTGAAGGGCTGCACTTGCAAGTCAACGCCGCAGGCGCGCAGCTGCGTGCGCAGCAGCTCAGCCACGGACTGGCGCAGGAAGCCGCTGTTGGAGAGCGGAAAATTAACCGCATAACGCAGGCGCAGCGCCCGGCCCTGCCGGTAGCGCACGCCGCTGTCAACGGCTGGCAGCCAGCCGGCAGCATCCAGCAAAGCCTTTCCGCGCTGCACATCGTATTCCGGCAGTGCGCTGCCCGCTGGCGCGGGTTGCAGTGGATGCGCCGCCGGCACGAAGCCGGCCGCTGCACTGCCCTGGCCCCACTGGGCTGCAGCGGCCAGCGCTGCGCGGTCTACACAATGCGCCAGCGCCCGCCGCAGCGGCACAGCCTGAAACAAGTCTGTGCCGGCTTTGCGCTGCAGGCCGGGCGCCAACAAAATACCAAAGCCCAGCTGCTCCAGCACCGGGCCCGGCACCAGTTGCACAGCCAGCTGCCCGTTGCTCCGTGCAGCCAGCAGCGCTTCGGCACTGTCTTCCCACGCCTCCCAGCTGTCGCGCACCGCAATCTGGCATTCGCCGCCAGCCACTGCGCTCAGCGCCGTACTCTCGTCCGCCTGCACAACAAAGTGCACGGCATCCACGCGCGGCAGGCCCGCGGCCGCGCGAAAATAATATTTGTTGCGCACCAGGCGCAGTAACCCCGGCTCCCATTGCGCCACCTGGAAAGCACCCCAGCCCAGTGGCGCGCGGTTTGCCTGTTCATCTGTCAGCAGCTGCGCAGCGTCCAAATCTCCGTACGCATGGCGCGCCAGCGGCTCCGCAAAATGCTCCAGCAAATCTGCGGGGTAGTAGCCCGGCTGGCCCACCCAGCTGATGGTGTGCTCAGCGCTGGCGCTGTAACTGGCAGTGCGCCATGCCGCCAGCTTGGAGCCGGGCGTGGCCGCATCGGATCCAATCTCAAAACCAAACACAGAGTCATCCGCCGTCAACGGCGCGCCATCCGACCAGCGCACGTCGTCACGCAAACGGAAGGTGACCCGCACTTGAATGGTATTGACGGCTTTACCTGCCTGGGCCAGCCCGCGCTCCATCTCCGCAGTCCAATACGGCACGCCCGCTGCCAGACGGTCAAGATCGCCATCGGCAGTCACCAGCCCGGCTCCCGGCTCCACCACCACACTCTCCAGCGTCACATCGCCGTTCTCCCAATCCGGCAGGCGCTCCAAAATTACCGGTTGGCGCCCAAAGCCGCGCCGATCAATGGGTCCATCGCGCAGCGCTTCCTGCACGTGGGCCCAGCCGCGGCCGGCTTCAGCAAAAATATAGAGTGACGCGGGCTCCTTCTCCAGGCAGACGGTGAGTACGCGCGGGACGGGATCCGCGGTTGGCGGAACCGGCGTGGCTGTGGGCAGCGGCAGTGCAGTGGCCACAACAGCAGCGGTGGGCAGCGGGGCGCTGCACGCAGCCAGCGCAAACGCAATTGCCAGCGCAGCAGCGCGCCTGCAGCAGATGGCGCGGGCAGCCATTCAGCGCGCGGGCACTACGGCCGCGCCGTCAAGCGCACATCAACCTGCAGCAATGTGCCGGCGCGCCACACTGTTAGCCTCACCGTCTGCCCCACTTTTGTATTTTTTGCAAGGTAGCTAAGCAGGTCAGAGAACTGCAGCACGGGCAGGCCTTCCACCGCGGTGATCACATCTCCGCCGCCTTGCAGAATGCCAAATGCGGTGCGGATGCTGCCGCCCCGCAAACCGGCCGCAGCAGCCGGCCCGTCCGCAAGCACCGACACAACATAGACACCCGGCTGCCCTGCAATGCCCAATGCCTCCCGCTCCGCCATGCTGTATTCATCCTGCCCCACAATTCCCAGATACGGGTATTCATACTTGCCGGTCAGGATCAACGCAGTCGCAACCCGCCGCACAACATTTGCGCCGATGGCAAAGCCCACGCCGGAGTTGACGCCGCTGTCTGAGTAGATGGCTTTGTTGACCCCGATCACCTCGCCAGACAGATTGAGCAGCGGGCCACCGGAGTTACCGGGGTTAATGGCTGCATCGGTCTGAATGATGTCCGGCATGGTGTAGGTGCCGCTGGCAGCGCCGGACTGGTCCGCCGGCGAACCGGAGAGCATGCGTCCAATCCCGCTAACAATGCCCAGCGACATGGTGCCGCGCAGCCCGAACGGATTGCCGATTGCGACAACTTGCTGCCCGACCTGCACGCGATCGGAGTCACCTAGGCGCAGCGCAACCACGCCCGCCGGTACGCGCTCCACAACAATCACCGCCAGATCCGAGTTGGCATCGCTGCCCACCAGCCGGCCCGCAACCTTGTCGCCGGTCGAAAAGCTGACTTCAATGGATTGCGCGGTGCGCACCACATGCTCGTTGGTAATGATGTGCCCGCTCGAGTCGTAGAGAAAGCCCGAGCCCTCTTCGGCCTTGTCTGTGCCGGCGCTGACCAAAATGGACACAACTGCGGTGTTGGCGAGCGCATACACATCGACCAGATTCTGCTGAATGCCGGGAAGGGCAACAGCCGGGGTGGGCGGCGCCACAACATCCAGCACCAGCGGCTGCGTGGGCAGTACTGCGGGCTGCGCGGGTTGTGGCCTGGGCGTGCGGGTGGGCCGCAGCGCGGTGGCAGTCGGCTCCTTAAAGACCGCAGCGATTGCCTCCGGGCGAATGGTGCAAGCCAGCATGGCGAGCAGCAGCAACCCCGGCACAACGCGCAGCGCCTGCCGCTGGCGCGCCGCGGCGCGTGGCCGCGCGCTCACTTGGCGCGCAGCTTGGCGAGCGACTCGAATAGTGCGCGCTCTTCCGGGCTCAGGTTGCGCGGCAGGTCCACCTGTACGTGCACATACAAATCGCCGAATCGCTGCGGATCCTTGAGCAGCGGCATGCCCTTGCCGCGCAGGCGGAAGGTCTGCCCGCTCTGGGTGTCGGCTGGAATTGCAAGCTCCACATTGCCGGTGAGCGTGGGCACCTGCTCCTTGCCACCCAGCAGTGCGGAGTAGAGGCTGATGGGCAGCTTGTGATGCAGGTCGTCATCCTGGCGCTCAAAACGCTCATCCTCATGAACGCTTACCTTAAGGTACAGGTCGCCGCGCCGGCCGCTGCCATCCGCGCTGCCCTCGCCCGCCACCCGGATGCGCGTGCCATTGCGCGAGCCGGCCGGAATGCGCACCTCCAATGTGCGCTCGCCCTTGGAAAGCCTGCGCGTGGCGCCCGTGTAGGCCTCCAGCAGCGAAATGGTTGCCTCGCGCTGCACATCCGTGCTGGGGCGCTGCGCGCCCGCGCGCGAGTTGCGCATTGCACCACCAAATACGGAATTAAAAAAGTCAGAGAAACCGCCGCCATCGCCGGCTGCATCGATGCCACCAGGCTGCGCACCGGCGCCATGCTGCGCACCCCACTGCCCAAAGTCAAAGCCACCGGGCTGTGCGCCGCGCGATTGCCACTGTTGGTAGCTTGCGCCCAGCTGGTCGTACTTGGCGCGCTTGTCTGCATCGCTCAGCACCTCATAAGCTTCATTAAGTTCCTTGAACTTCTGTTCGGAGCTGCTGTCATCCGGGTTCATGTCCGGGTGATATTTGCGCGCCAGTTTACGGAAGGCCTGTTTGAGCTGCGCAGCCGTTGCCGTCCGCGCCACCCCCAGAACCTCGTAGTAGTCTTTGTACTGCATGCCGACAAGGAATTCTAAGGCGTGCGCATAACCGCGTCAACGCGCGGCGCTGAAATTTATGCCCAGCCAGCGCAGCGTGCGCACCGCGCGGAAGTTATGGCTGATCCATAAGTCGTCCGCATCGCCGGTGGGATGCTCCAGGTCGAGCGCCCATGCGCGCCGCCCCAAACGCGCCAGCGCAGCGGTGAGCAGCGCCGGATAAAGCTGCGCAGCCCACTGTGGCCGCGCCACAATGCGCAGCTGGTCCGGGCCGCCCAGCGCCCGCGCAATGTAAAACCAGCCAGCCGGCTCGCTGCCGTACAGCGCTAGCCAGCGCTCCTCGCTCCGCCCGTCAAACAAGTTTTGCAAGCTGCGCCCGAGCGTGGGGCGCAGCGTATCCACCTGCAACGGCGCGGTCCAAGTGATGCCCTCGGCGCGCAGGGATTGCAGCAGCATTTTCTCCAGTGGCCAGTGACCGGGCTGCGCGTGGCGCAGCTCAATGCCATCCGGCAGCGGTGCGCGCCGCGGCAGCTCCGGCGTGGGGCGCCGCTCCCACAGCGTGCGCACCGTCAGCTTGTGAAAGCCCAGGCGCGCATACATTGCCAGCGCCGCCGGGTTGTCTTCATCCACTTGCAGCATGGCGCGCACGGCGCCGCTGCGCTGCGCCTGCTCAAGCGCAGCGCGCATCAAGTCACTGGCAATGTTGCGCCGCCGGTAATCCGGATGCACAGCCACATTGGCCATCAGCCAGGTGTCCGGGCCGCTGTCCGCAGCCTGCGCCCCCACATTGCCCACAATGCGGCCGGCGCGCTCGCACACAAAGCCATGCTGCCAGCCGGGCAGGTTGCGAAACAGCAGCGCCAGCACGCGCACCAGCGCGCCGCTGCGCCCCAGCGCGCGCATCTCCGCAATCGCGGACTGGCCGGCGCGGTCCAGCCGGTCGCCAAAGCAAACTTCAATCAGGCGCGCAATGCCCGGCAGGTCGCGTGCAATATTCACAGGGCGCACGCCATCCAGCGCAGCGCCGGGCTGCACTAGCGCGGTCATGCGGCGCTCCAGGACTTAAAAAAATGCTGCCTGCTCATTCCACCGCCTCCGGGCTGGCAGCTGCCACGGGCGCCCGCTCCACAAATGCCTTCAGGCCGCGCTCAAACTGGCGCCGCGGCAGCAGCACGCGCCGGCTGCAGGTGCGGCAAACCAATCCAATGTCCGCCCCGAGGCGCACCACGTTCCACTCCCAACCGCCACACGCATGCACTTTGCGCATGCGCACCACATCTGCAAGGCGTACATCAACCGGCATGGCGCGAGTATACCGAAGGCAGCCGGCGCTACAAATAGCGCTCCAGCGCAAGGGCCGCGCCGTCCTGGCCGACCGCTGCCGTTACCCAGTCTGCCGCTGCCAGCGCTGCCGCACTGCTGTTGCCCATGGCCACGCCAACACCCGCCCAGCGCAGCATTTCCACATCGTTGTCGTTGTCGCCCACCGCCAACACGTCCGCTGCTGCCACGCCCAGGTGCTGCGCCAGCCACTGCAAGCCAACCGCCTTGCTCAATCCGGCGGGCAGCGCCTCCGCAATCAATGCATGCGAACCGGTGATTGTGAGCGGCAGGGCAGCAGCTTGCACGGCGGCGCGCAAGGCTTCGATGAGCGCCGCACGCGCCGCCGCTTCGGTAACAAAAAACGTAGCCTTGTGCGGCACCACGGGCAAATCCGTCAGCAGGCTGCGCACCCGCGTCCAGCGCCCGATGTTGATCATGCGCATTGCCGCTGCATTGTGCGCCGAGTCATTTGCAAGATATGCCACCGCCGGCGTTTCAAAAGACAGCGGCCAGCCGTGCTGCGCAGCCAGCTGCACCAGAAAGGGCAGCGTCTCCGGATCTAGGCGCGTATCGAACAGCACCTGCCCGCTGCCAAAGTCCTGCACAATGCCGCCCTGAAAACAAATCGCCGGCGCGCGCACCCCAAATGCCTCAACGAAGCGGCGTGTGGCGTCCGGCGCGCGCCCGGTTGCCAGCACCACAATCACGCCAGCCGCCTGCGCGCGCTGCAGGGCATCCACCACGCGCGCCGAATAGCGCATGTCGTGGTCCAGCAGCGTGCCGTCCAGGTCAAACACAGCCAGCCGGATCATGTGCCACTCAGGCGCACGCACAGCAGCGCCGGCAAGGCAGCTGCGCAGCATGCGCCCGCGCTCTGCCGCGCAAGCCATCCGCATGGTCCTTTCGGGCAGGCGCATCTAAAAATGAACTTCATCGACTGGGCCGGTTTGGATTGTATATCCTTGGCCGCTGTTTCAGCGCGCCCAAGCCAACAGCGCTTGCGCGGCTTGCTTTCGAGGGGTACACTTGCACCACAGTTATGCGGAGGTTCTCGGTTCTTTCCGCGGCGCAGTCCGTAAAATTTACGGCCGGGGCAAACTGCGCCGTCTACCAGAGTAGCACGCACGCGCGGAGCCCGCAATGAGCGGCGGCCAGCGCTTCTTTCTGGCCCTGATGCTGTTCCTCAATATTTTGATTCTGGGTCTGCTGGCATTGCTGGCGACCGGCCGTCTCGAAATTCCACTGCCCTAGCGGCGCCCCATGTTTTATCGCAACCGCGCGTGGCTGTGGCGCAGGCTGGTGCTTTCGCTCGCTGCGGCCTTGGCGGCTTGTGTCGCAGTAGTTCCGACCGTGCCGGAAATCAATAAGCTGCTGCGCACGGCAACGCCGCGCGCCTTCGCCACACTGCGCCCGCAAATTACGCCTGCCGCCACCCAGCGCAGCCCGGCAACCGCCACTGCCCTGCCTGCAATCAGTTACCAGCTGCTGCCCGTTGCCACCGGATTCGAGCGGCCGGTGTATCTCACGCATGCGGGCGACGGCTCGGGCCGCCTGTTTGTGGTTGAACAGCCCGGCCGCGTGCGCATCATCAGCAGCAGCAAGCTGCAGCCCGAAGCGTTTCTTGACCTCAGCGTCCTAGTGAACAGCCGCACGAACGAGCGTGGCCTGCTGGGCCTTGCGTTCCACCCGCAGTATGCGCGCAACGGGTACTTCTTTGTGCATTACTCCGCTGCCGATGGCGCTACCGCCGTTGCGCGCTATCACGTATCGGAGAACGCGCAGCGCGCCGATGCCGGCAGCGCCACGCTGGTCTTGAGCCAGCCGCAGCCCTACCCCAACCACAACGGCGGGCAGCTGGCATTTGGCCCGGATGGCTACTTGTATCTTGGCTTGGGCGACGGCGGCAGCGCCGGTGACCCGCAAGGCAACGGGCAAAATCTGGGCACCTGGCTTGGAAAAATACTGCGGCTGGATGTGGACGCTGCGCTGCCTTACGCGCTGCCCGCAGCCAACCCCTTTATAGCGGGCGGCGGGCTGCCGGAAATCTGGGCGTACGGCCTGCGCAACCCGTGGCGCTTCAGCTTTGACCGGCGCAGCGGTGACTTGTTCATTGCAGATGTGGGGCAGGGCAACTGGGAGGAAATCAACTTTCAACCCGCTGCCGAAACAGCCGCGCGCAACTATGGCTGGGCCATCGTGGAAGGCAATCACTGCGTGCAATCCGGCTGCGCCGCGCCGGGCGTCAGCATGCCCGTCGCCGAGTATGACCACAGCAGCGGCTGTTCCGTTACCGGTGGCTACGTTTATCGCGGCAGCCGGCTGGCTGCCCTGCAGGGAGCTTACATTTACGGCGATTACTGCACCGGAACCATCTGGGCGCTAAGGCCGGCAGCGGGCGGCGCGTGGCGCACAAGCGTGTTGTTCCAAAGCGCACTTAACATCAGCTCTTTCGGGGAGGATGAAGCCGGCGAGCTGTACGTGGTGCATCACGGCGGCTCAGTCTTCCGGCTCGGCAGCTAAGCTGCCTGCGCGCGGGTTTCAGGCGCGCGTTGCGCGCAGCATGGTGGACGATGTGTCCACGCGAAACTGGGCTTCGGGCAGCTCTGCAAACAAGTCCGCATAGCCAGCCGGCAGCGCAATGTCCCGCAGGGTGCGGAACTCATTTTGCCACAAGCGCCCCGCCACCAAAAATGAACAGCCATGCGCGCGCACTTTATCCAGTGCCACGCGCATGCGCGCCGCACTGCCGGAATAAAAGCGCGTCTCCAGCAGGCGCACCGCCGTGTCATAGCCGATCACCAGCACAGAGTTTGGATACAGGGCGGCCTTGTCTTCAAACAGCGGCAGGTGCGTAAGCGCCACGCGCCACGGCAGCTTGAACTGGCTCAACCGGCGCTGCAGCACGGCATAGTTCAGCAAACCCTTTTCTGCATTTACAACCGGCATCTCAAACAGTGGCGGGCGGTGCAGCGTGTGCGCCGCCACCTGCAGCAACCGTACGTGACCATCATGCAGCGGGTTAAACGAGCCGGACAACAGGCACACTCCGGAGTGCGCCTCATTGGGCACCATGTGCCCGTCCGGATAAACGCTAAGCGTGTCTGTGGCGCTTTGCAAAAACCGGTCAAGCGCATCGGTGGCCGGCTGGCTCTCCACTAGCAGCGGCTCGCTGCGGTTGAGGCGCGGCACCACCGGTGCCGGCAGGCCGCACGCTTCCGCCAGAGCACGCAGCACAATGCGGCTCACCAGGTCTTCTTCTTGCGCGCGCGAGCGCGTACCCTTGCGGAACACACAGGCGTAATGGGTGATGCCGGTTCGCGTGCACACCGCCACCGCGCAGCGATGCGCACCGCGCTTCACATAGTCTGTGGAGATGGAGGCGCTGCAGCCAATTCCAATCACAGGCGCAGTCCCGGCCGCCAGCCGTTGCGCGCGTTGGTACGCATGCTGCGCCAGCCCGGCCGCAACCGGCGCAGACACAAACTGCTCCGGGTCGTGCCCCAGGGCATCGCTGGTGGATGCATTGGCGTAATGGTCGGTGGCCTCCAAAATGGTACGCGATGAACCGCCCACGCTGTGCAGCCAGTGCAGCGCCAGACTGCCGGCTCCGGCAAATTCGTACACCACCATATGCGGTGCAGCGTGAATTTGCGTCACCAAATTGGCAATCGACGCGCTGCCCGCTACGCCTTTAGCGGGCATTATTGTCCGCCCGTTGCCAGCTGCCCACAAGCGGGCAGCTGCCGGCGCGCGCGCCAGCCAGCCCACTTGCAAAGTGCCTATTTTTCAGTTGATTTATCATCTTTTTTAGCATGGCCGGCAGCCTAGGCTGATACCATCTTACACTCCAATAAAGTATAATCCCTACAAAGAAAAGCATCCGCGCGGGCGGTTCCCTCCCCACTGCGCGACCGGCCGGGCGGCCGGCAAATTTAGTTCCTGGCTCCGTTTAAAAATGGACACAAACAATAATATCGGCACAATTCAAAGCGTCAACATCGACGACCAAATGCGCCGCGCCTACCTTGCGTACGCCATGAGCGTGATTGTGGCGCGCGCGCTGCCCGATGTGCGCGATGGATTGAAGCCCGTGCACCGGCGCATTCTGTACGCGATGCACGATATGGGCATCCGCGCCAACGCCGCGCACAAAAAATCCGCGCGCATTGTGGGTGAAGTTCTGGGCAAGTACCACCCGCATGGCGACACCGCCGTGTACGACGCCATGGCCCGCATGGCGCAGGACTTTTCCATGCGCTATATGCTGGTGGATGGTCAGGGAAACTTCGGCTCGGTGGATGGCGACGCACCGGCTGCCATGCGCTACACCGAGGCGCGCCTGGCAGCCACCGCCGAAGAGCTGCTGCTGGATATTGACCGCGAGACGGTGGACTGGAGCGACAACTTTGACGGTACGCTGCAGGAACCCAGCGTGCTGCCGGCCCGCCTGCCAAATCTGCTGCTCAACGGATCATCCGGCATTGCGGTGGGCATGGCCACCAACATTCCGCCGCACAACTTGAATGAGCTGGCAGCAGCGATTGCCTACCTGATTGACCGTGACGAAATATTAGGCGTCATTCAGGCGGAAGGCATGGCTGCGCCCGCGCAGCTGAGTGCAAAGTTTGGCCTGACCGAATCACAGGCGCAGTCCATAACGCGCATCATAATGAACGGCGGCAGTGAAACGCCCGCCACCCCAACGGAAGAAAAAGATGAAGAGCCTGCACCGGTTGAGGAAGCCGGCGCGGTTGCAGTGGCAGAGTTGATGGTGTTTGTAAAGGGGCCAGACTTCCCCACGGGCGGCATCATTTTGGGCGGCGAAGGCATCCTGTCTGCGTACAGCACCGGCAAGGGACGCATCGTAATGCGCAGCGTTGAGCAAATTGACGAGGCAGCCAACAACCGCCACCGCATTGTAGTCACCGAGATTCCGTACCAGGTGAACAAAGCCAGCCTGATCGAGCGCATTGCAGACCTGGTGCGCGACGATCGCATCGATGCAATCAGCGACCTGCGCGATGAATCCGACCGCTCCGGCATGCGCATTGTGATTGAGCTAAAGCGCGGCGCGCAGCCCAAGAAGGTGCTCAACCAGCTCTACAAGTTCACGCCAATGCAAAGCACCTTTGGCGTGCAGATGCTGGCGCTGGTAAACGGCGAGCCGCGTTTGCTGCCCCTGCGCCGGTCGCTGCAGCTGTTTGTGGACCACCGCCACGAGATCATCACGCGCCGCAGCCAGTTTGAGTTGCGCAAAGCGCGCGAGCGCGCCCACATTCTGACCGGACTGCTCACCGCCATCGCCAACATCGATGCAGTGGTGAAAACCATCCGCCAGGCAGAGAGCGCCGATGATGCGCGCACCAAGCTGATGAAGCGCTTCAAGCTGGACGAACTGCAGGCACAGGCAATCCTGGACCTGCAGCTGCGCCGCATTGCCGCGCTGGAGCGCCTCAAGATTGAGACCGAGCACAAAGAGACGATGGAGCGCATCGCTTATCTTGAGGAGCTGCTGCAAAACCCGCGCAAAATTCTGCAGCTGGTGCGCGAAGACACGCTGGAGATGGCGCGCGAGTATGGCGACGAGCGCCACACGCGCATTGCAGCCGGTGCCTCCGAAGAGCTGAGTGCTGAAGACATGGTGGCGGACGAAGCGCTGCTGGTTTCGATCACCAGCCGCGGCTACATCAAGCGCATGGGCCCGCAAGCGTTTCGCGCCCAGGGGCGCGGCGGCAAAGGCGTCATCGGCCAGGACCTGCGCGACGAAGACGTGGTGGAGTTCTTGTTCTCGGTGCGCTCGCTGCAAACCATTTTGTTCTTTACAAACCGCGGCAAGGTTTATGCGGAGCGCGCCTTCAACCTGCCGGTGGGCAGCCGCACAGACAAGGGTGCATCAGTGCTCAACGTGCTGGCACTGGGCCAGGATGAAAAGATCACCGCAGCGCTGCCCGTGCCCGGCTTCGATCAGGCCGACTTTTGCACGATGGTCACGCGCCGCGGAAAGATCAAGCGCGTCCCCCTGAATGAGTTCGAGGCCGTGCGCCCCTCAGGGCTGATTGCCATGGCGCTTGCGAAGGACGATGTGCTGGGCTGGGCGCGCCTGACGCTGAAGAAACAGGACATCATCATTGTTACCGCGAAGGGCCAGGCGGTGCGCTTCAACACAGACAAAGTGCGCCCGATGGGGCGCACGGCCGGCGGCATGAACGCAATCCGGCTGGGTGCGGAAGATCACATCATTGGGACGGAAGTGGTTGGCGCAAAAAATGAGGAGCTGCTCGTAATCACCAGCAACGGGTACGGCAAGCGCACCCCGATGGGCGATTACCCGGCCAAAGGGCGCGCCACCGCGGGTGTGGCGAGCATCTCACGCAAGGCGCTGGCCGTCACCGGCCTGATTGTGACTGCGCGCAGTGTGCAGCTTGAAGACCAGGTCACCATTATTTCCACCAACGGGCAGGTGCTGCGCACTAAAGTGTCTAACATCCGCCAATCCGGCCGCGCCACGATGGGGACGCGCTTGATGCAAATGGCCGAGGGCGACACAGTGGCATCGGTGGCGCGCCTTGCCGCAGCGGACTTGCCGGCGGAAGCCAGCCCCGAGCCGGATGCAGCTCCCAACTCCGCTGCTAACGGCAAGTAGCGGCCTCCGGAATTTTCGGAGGCGGGCTGGCGGCTTCACATGCTGTGCGCAAAGCCCGATGCGCTCCCGCTAAACCAGAACCACCCGCTCCACTGCCACGGCCCGGCCAAGTGCCACCGATGCTGCGCGCTGCAGCGTGTACTGCTGCAGCCCGGTTGTGTACACGCGCACGCTGCCGGGCACTGCCGGCTGCGGCTCAGACTGCGGCAGCAAGTCTTGCACGCGGCGCGCCACAGCGGGCGCGGGGTCCACAATCGCAACGCCGGCGCCGGCGCACTCGTTGATGGCTTTTTTCAAAAATGTGAAGTGGGTGCAACCCAGCACCAGTGTGTCCGCGCCCGCAGCCAGCAGCGGCTGCAGCACCGCGCGCACCGCTGCGTGCGCCTGCGGCGTATCGGTTGTGCCGGCTTCCACCAGCTCCACCCAGCCGCTGCACGCATCCTGCAGCACTTGCGCGCCACTGCCGTAGCGCTGCACAAGGCTGGCATAGCGCGCACTGCTGAATGTGGCGGGCGTGGCAAGCACCGCCACAACTTTGCGGACGGAACCTTCAACCGCCGGCTTGACGGCCGGCTCCATGCCTACAAACAACAGCTTGGGAAACTCGCGGCGCAGATGCTCCAGAGCGCAGGCAGAGGCTGTGTTGCACGCCACCACGACCAGCCGCGCCTCATGCACCAGCAGAAAGCGCGTCACCTGCTCTGCAAAGCCGCACACTTCCGCACAAGACCGCGGACCGTACGGCACCCGCGCCTGATCGGCCAGATAAACCAGCGGCTCGGCCGGCAGCAGTTGGCGCACAGCTTGCAGCACGCTCAGCCCCCCCAGGCCCGAATCAAACACACCGATCGGTTGCAACAGAAGCGCAGTATAAAGTAAAGGCGCGGGGCATAATGCCCCGCGCCGGTTTGGCCAGCGGGTTGGTGGGTGCCGCCGGTGCGGCTTACTTGCTGCGGCGCGCTTTCAGGCGCGCTTTCTTTCCGGTCAGGGTGCGCAGGTAGTACAACTTGGCGCGGCGCACAATTGCCGAGCGCAGCAGCTCCACCTTTTCTATGCGCGGCGAGCGCATCAGAAAAGTGCGCTCAACGCCAATGCTGTGCGAAGCCACGCGCCGCACCGTAAAGCAGGCGCTGTTCTCGCCACGGCGCATCCGGATAACGGTGCCCTTGAATTCCTGCACGCGCTCTTTGGTGCCTTCCTTGATGCGCACATGCACACTGACATTGTCGCCAGGACGCAGCGCGGGAATATTAGGGTTGTCTTTGCCTGCAATGGCTTCAAGGATATGTGGTTTCATTTTGGTGTCCTGCCGGGCCGCGCAATGAAGTTGGACGATCCGCAAAAAATTACACGCCGCCGGGGGAATGCCCCAGTGGCGCGTGCGGAAGTATAGCACCCCGCGCGGACAGCTGCCCCCTGCAGCCTGCCGGCCGGTCTTTGAGGACCAGCCGGCGTTATCCATTAACTAGCGCTTGCGCGCTGCGGACTTTGATTTTGCGGCTGTCTTCCTGGCGGCCGGCCGGCGCTTAGCCGCTGCCTTGGCTTTCACCACGCGTTTTCGGGCTGCCGGCTTTGGCTTGGCGGCAGTCTTTGCTTTCGCAATTTGCTTCTTTGCAACCAGCTTATTAACTGCGCGCTTCTTGGCGACGGGCTTCCTGGCCGCCATCTTTTTTGCAATTGGCTTCTTGACCGCTGGTTTCTTGGCACCGGCCTTTTTAGCGCCAGCACTGCGGCCGGGTGCATTCTTCGCGGGCGCCGGCTTGCCATTCACAACCAGCCAGCCCAGCCCCAGGCTGTTCAACTTGGCTGGCGTTGGATACCCAGTGACGGCATCCCATTCACACAACCGGTAATAGGTATCGAGCGCAGCCTCAAACTCATTGCGGTCAATCATATAGCCATCGCTCGTGCCGCCGCTCAGGGGTTTCATAAATTTCTTGGGCAGCGTGTCAGACTCGCGCCCAATGCCTTCACGCGCGTTGAATGCCCGCAACATGTTAAGGCGCCGCTCGCCCACCTCCAGCAGCTCCGGCACGGTAATCTTCCAGCCCGTGACGGCGCTGGCCGCTTGCACGAGTTGCTCAGTGTCGTACAACTGCCATGCCGGCCCAAAGACAAACTGGCACACATTGATACTGTCCAGCGCGCTGTACAGATGCTGCGTCACCATCGCGTAGCGCACAATCTCCTCATTCAAGGCGAGTTTTTCCTGCGGCTTGTCGAGGCCAATCTGGGCCATGCGCACCGGATACGCCTCGTAGGATGGATCATGTTCGTGGGACTGATGGTCTGCGCCAAACGGGTTGGCGGCGTAGACCAGCGCCAGGCTGCGCTTCACTTGCGGCATGTGCGCCGGAGCCTCCTGCCCCTTGCTGGTGATCAGAAATTCGTCCGTGCCGCGCCCGATAATCGCTGCCGCTTGCGCCGAACCCTTCGCCAGCAGCACGCCAAAGCCCTCGCCCTTGCCGATCATTTCGGTCAACTTCACCATCATGGCTGCATCGCCAAAGCGCAGGGTCAAACCACCGGTGTCCTCGAGGCCAATCCGCCCATTCTCAAAGCACTCCATCGCCCATGCAATGGTGGCGCCGCAAGTAATGGTATCCATGCCGTACATATTGCACAGCGCGTTCGCCCGGATGATTGCATCGAGGTCATCGATAGCGCAGTAGCTGCCAAAGGTGGCCAGCGTTTCGTACTCGGGACCGCCGTAGCGATGCTCGGTTTTGTACGGCCCCTCCGCCACCTCGGACACGCGCTTGCAGCGCACTGCGCAGCTGTAGCAGGTATCACGCCCAAAGCGGTCTTGCTGCCCGTTCTCCGCGCCCTTGAGGCGCGTGTCATACAACGTGGTACCATCAATTTTTTCCCAATCATCATATGACCCGCTGTTAAAGTTGCGCGTGGGCAGCCCACCTGCCCGATGTTGGCCAGAAACAACTTCAGCGGTGCCATACTTGCCAAGCCCGGCAACATCTGAGGTTGGTACTGTCTTGGCGCCCCATTTTGTAAGCTCCAGCAAGCTTGCTTTGTCTGCCACCTCCGGTTTGTGCGTGCCGCGCACAGCAATCGCCTTGAGCTTCTTGGAGCCCATCACTGCGCCAAGGCCCGTGCGGCCGTTGGCGCGGTTGGACATGCTCATGATGGCTGCGTAGCGCACAAGGTTCTCGCCCGCCGGGCCAATTTGCAGCACCTCAACGCGCTTGTCATCCAGCTCGGCATGCAGGGTGTCTTCCACATCACCGGTGATGCGGCCCCACAAATGCGCCGCATCGCGCAGCTCAAACTCGCGGTCCTTGATCCACAAATAAACCGGGCGCGGCGATTGCCCGCGCAGCACAATGCCATCGAAGCCGGCAAACTTCAGCTCGGCCGGAAAAAAGCCGCCCCCCTGCGAATCACCAATGCAACCGGTAAGCGGTGACTTGGCAACCGCCGTCATGCGGCTTTGGCCGGAGATGGCAGTGCCAGTAAGCAGGCCGTTGAACAACGCCAGCACATTGTCCGCGCCCAGCGGATCAGTGCCAGCACGCATGTCGCGCAGCAGGTAGTGCATGCCCATCGCGCTGCCACCCATGTAGCGCCGGTAAAAATCCGGCCGTGGCTGCTCCACATGCATTTTGCCAGTCGTCAAGTCCACATGCAGGATCTTTCCGGTGTATCCGTATGGCATAATTTTGCTCCTGTAATTTATATTAGACCGCCACTAACAGCCGAGAAAATTGCGATCTTGTCGCCGTCCTGAAGAGGATGCGTCGCGGGCACCTCTGCATCATTGCACGCCACAACCACCTTGCGCTGCACGCCAAGCTGCGCCAGCAAGTCCGCCACTGCGGCGCCGGGCACAAGCTCCACTTCGCCGCGGCCGCGCGCTGCCGCCGGCAGCAGTTCGCGCAGCCCGCCATGCAGGCGCAACTCAACGCGCACCGTGTACTCCAACTGCTGCCCGCAGCCTGACAAGCATAAGGGGATTTTACCAGAACCGCATTGCGCGGCGCATCCCGCACTGCCCGGGCGGCTGCTGCCATTATGCGGGCGGCAGCCGCGCTGTCTGCCCCCGCCACTCATCCAGCACCAGCATAGCCCATAAGGCCACGCCACCCAGCTTCACCCCATTGCGCGTCTCAGGGCGCAGCCAGTGCAGCAGCGGTGCAGAGAAGCCGCGCTTGGGGCGCGCCAAAACCGCCGGCGGCAGCAGCGCAGCCACGGCAGCGCGCAACAGGCGCTTGCCCAGCCGAAATTCCGCCGGCATACCCGCAGCCAGCTCCACCAGCTCGTGATCCAAAAGCGGCGGGCGCACCTCCAGTGAAACCGCCATGCTGGCTCGGTCAACTTTTGTAAGTATGTCATCCGGCAAATAAGTGTGCACATCGGCGCACTGCGCTTGGGACAACAGATCCAGGTCGGTACGCCAGTGTGCGCGCCAGTGCCAGTAGTTGTCGTAATCGCGAAACTCGCGCGCCAGCTCCGGTAGCAGGTGCGGCTTTTGAAAGCTTTTGATTTTTGCAAGCAGCGCGCCGTAGCGATCCGGCCCGTGCTTACCGCGCACATCGAGGTGCAGGCGGTTTATCAGCCCGACCACGCGCGGCAGGCGCGCAAGCGGCACGAATGCGGGGAGCAGCACGCGCTCATAAAGCGCAGCCGGCACGCGCTGCGCAGCCATGTCCAGCCACAGCTGCTGCCAGCGGTAACCGCCAAAAATCTCATCGCCGCCATCGCCAGAGAGCACCGCCTTTACATGCTGCGCCGCCAGCCGCGCCACCGCCAGCGTGGGCATGCCGGAGGCATCGGCAAACGGCTGGTCGTAGAGCTGCAGCATTTGCTGCAGTCCCTCGGCCAGGCCTGCCTGCGTGCAAACCTGATCGCGATGCAGCGTACCAAATTCAGCTGCGCTGGCCCGCGCTGCAGGCAGCTCTGAATGCACATCCACATCAAAGCCAATGCTGAAGGTTTGCAGCTGTGCCCCGCCGGCTGCGCAAGCCAGCGCTGCAACAGCGCTGGAGTCCACGCCACCGGAAAGCAGCAGCCCCACTGGCACATCTGCCAGCAGGTGCAGTTGCACGGCTTCGCGCAATTTAGCGCTTAGTGCTTCCACCGCCGGCAGCCAGCGCGCATGCAGCTGCGGCTCGCTTGTGCCCAGCGGCGCGCCCCAGTTCTCCAGTTTCCAATAACAAGCCATGCGCTGCGAGCCATCGGCTTCAATCTCCAGCGTGTGCGCCGGCGGCAGCTGCCGGATTGAGCGATAGGCAGTTTTCGGCGTGGGAATGTATAAGTACGTGAGGTAGTCCCACAGTGCGCTGTGGTCGGGCTGCAAGTCCAGATTCGGCAGGCCAAGCAGGGCCTTGATTTCAGAAGCAAACCCAAAGCGTGCGCCCGCTCCGCAGTAGTAGAGCGGCTTGATGCCCAGTCGGTCGCGCGCCAGAAACAACTTGCGCGTGCGCTGGTCCCACAACGCAATCGCAAACATGCCGCGCAGGCGCTGCACCACCTGCGCGCCCCATTCTTCGTAGCCGTGCAGTATGCTCTCTGAGTCTGTGCGCGAACTAAAGACATGCCCGCGCCGCACAAGTTCCACCCGTAATGCCTGATGGTTGTAGATCTCGCCATTGAACACAAGCCAAAGCGTGCCAGCCTCATTGGACATTGGCTGCTGCCCTGCAGGGGTCAAATCAATAATTGCAAGCCGCCGAAAACCCAGCTCGCATGTGTCGTCATGCCAGGCGCCCGCCGCATCTGGTCCGCGATGCACCAAAGCGGCAGCCGCCGCAGCGCTGCCCCAATTAAGCGTTCCGCAGATACCGCACATTGGCGTCAACTCCGCAGTAGTTCTGCCCGGTGGATACGCATAGCGATCAAATCATTTGTTGCGCAGCCGCCCCACCAGACACTGGCACGGCCCTCAATATTGAATCTCATTTGCGCCGCACCCATGCACAAGCGATCTTCGGAATCATGCGCGGGCTGCACTGCCGGCCAGCGGCAGCACCTTGCGGTAGCGCACCGCCCGCTCAACCTCCACAAACCCCAGCTGCGTGTGCGCTGCCTGCGCACTGGTGTTGGCCAACAGCGTATCGGAGGCAAGCTCCAGCAGCCCGAGCTGCACTGCCCATGCCTCCACTGCGGCAACCAGTGCCCGGCCAGCGCCGCGGCCGCGCAAATCCGGATCCACAAACCAGCCCTCCAGGAACGCAACCGGGCTGGTATCGCAGCCGTCCGCATAAGGGCGCGTGCCCGCCTCGGCAAAACCGCACAACCCACCCGCCACGCGCACGCTCACAACCACGAGGGCATCAGCACGCTGCAGCCACGCCTGCATTTCCAGCTCGTGCTCTGCCAGTGTAGCATCCGGCCACAGCGCATGCCGCATGCGCTGCCACTCCGCAAAGTCTTTATTTTCAAAAGGTCGAACGAGCATTTAGATTCTCTGGCGCAACATTTTTCAGCACTGCTACGCCAGCCAGGTTGTGCCAGCCTCTTTGAACTTTGAATTGGTGCGCGCTTTAAGGTGCCGCACCCGAGTCTGAAGCCAGCTATACAGGCGATACGGCAGCAGCAAGCGCAGCCGCAACGCGCTGCCGCGCCAGCCCGCCACACTCGCTGCAGATATTTTGCGGGCTTGTGCCAAGCTGCGCCACGCAGCGCCGTGCAGCCCGGCCTGCCACTCTAAAAATGACTGCTTGAGATGCGTGCCAGCCAGCGCTGTAGCCCGCAGCGCCTGCAGTTCCGGCGGTAGCGTGCCAGCAGCAAACAACCGCTCAAGCACTGCGCGATGCTCATGGCAGATTGATTCCACGCCCGTGCGCGTTTTGGTGCCGGGCCACGACCGCACCACCGCCAGCGCTGCGTGCATCACCCGCACCTGCCCGGGGCGCAAATGCAATGCCAGGCGCATCCAATATTCCCAATCCATCACGTAATGCAGCGTCGCATCCGGCAACCCCGCTGCCACCACAAGGCTGCTCCGCTCGTTGTCAGCATCATCTGCAGATTGAAATCTCGTGCGTACTTCCTGCCAATTACGGTTCCGTTTTCGTCCACCATCAAGCACGCGCCAATGACCACTTGAATTTGTTCATCTCGCTCAAATTCCGCAGCCACCAGAGCCAGCGCGCCGGCCACATAGTAGTCATCAGAGTTAAGCCACGCAACAAACGCGCCATGCGCCTTGCTCCAGCCGCGCACAATTGCGTCCGTCTGGCCCGCATCCGGCGCACTGCTCCAATCTGCCAGCGCCCGCGCATGCTTTGCAATGATGGCGGCACTGCCATCGGTCGAGCCGCCGTCATAAACAAAGTACTCGATGCGCACATCCTGCTGGCTAACAACAGAACGGATGGCTTGCTCCAAATATTGCGCCTGATTGAACGCAGGCGTCACAATCGTGAACTGTGGCGGCAAATTCATGCGCCACTCCAGCCGTGGCACACTGTCACGCTCTGCAGCCGGCTTACGGTATCCTTTCGTCCACCCTCGCCACTACCGGCATCGATTTGCAAAAACGGTAACTTAACGGCCACGCCCGGCTATTCTCCGCACCGAATAAAATCATAAACCTGGATTCCCAAGCTGGGAGCTTTCGCCGCAACCTGCAGCCGGCTCACAAACACGGTGACCGGCAAATCATACCCAGCCCGCAAAAGCTCAAGGCGATCAACACCTTCTTCCAACAAGGCCGGCACAAACTTCTCCGCCGGATTCTCAAAATGAGCTGCGAGCTGCAGAGCCACGCCCTGCGGCGGGAGTGCCGGCGCACTCACCATGAACACCGCCCCGGGAAATGCATTGCATTGCTCAACAAGTTGCGGCAAAGTATTCACCCAAACAACGCGCTCGAGGTTTGGCACTTCAGCCTGCATAAACTGCAGTTCGTGCGGCCGAGCGCTTGCACTCCAGCCGATCAGCACACGCGTCTGGCGCTCACGAATAAACTCGCGCACGGCATTGTACGGCTGGGAGTTGTTGTAAAGCGGAAGCCCCCTGATACAGCCGCCAACTCCGGCGAGGGCGAGCAGTGCAAGCCCAACTCTGAATGGCCGCCCGGTGCCACCCCACGCTGAGTTCCATGCGCCCCGCAGTCCCAGCGCGGACCATACGACAGCGCCAGGCAAAAGCATTGCCAACGCCCGCGGCCGCACGTCTGCCCCGGACAGGCTTGAGGCAAATACAATTACTGCTGGCAGGGCTAAAAATGCGGCCCACTGCGCAGAACTCACAAACGCATACCTCTGCCGCGTGGCAATGAAATGCACAGCCGCTATTGCAAGCCCGGCAGCAAACGCCGCGCCTTCGTAAAAAAGCAGCACGCGTGGGTAATAGAGTGCATCGGGTGCAGTCGACTGCGCCAGCTCTGTAACCTGCCACCAGAGAGTCTCCCAATAATAAAAATAAATGGCGCCACTGTCGGAAACACGGTACATAGATAGCAGCATTGCCAGCCCGAGCGGAACTAGCAGCCAGACGAAAAACATGAGTGTGCCCCGCAACCGCGAGGCGGAAGCGCTGCCCTGCAAATTGGTGCCGCCCCCACTTTTGGCAGGGCTGAACAGCACCAGCCCGCAAATCCCAGCGACAACATACAAGCTCAGATAGTGGTAGAGCACTGCAGCAGCCGATGCAACTGCGCAAGCCGGCAGCCAGCCGGGCCACGCGGACCGCTGCCACAGCAGGAGGCACAAACTTGCGCCGGCCAGTGACAGCATTTGTGCCACCTGCGGACCATGTGACAAGGTGTAAAAATGGAGCGAGAAAGATCCGGCAAGCAGCGCGCTTGCGAGCCAGGCAGCATAAAGATCGCCGCCAGCTGCCCGCGTCCAGCGAAAGATCACCGCCACCAGCACTGCGCCCATCCAAAGCGCCACAATCAGCGGAGCCCAGGGATGGGTGCCGAGCAGCAAGTATGCGGCCGCCGTGGTAACCGACGATGCCGGCTTCGCACTCATAAAGCTGATGGTGAGGTATGGAAACGCAGGCTGCAACAAACCCCAGCTGGCGTAATTGGAGTCATCCCAGGTCATGAATGCCTGTTGAAAAATTCCATGTGCGTGCACGCCAAATCCTAGCGCCAGCACACACACCATAAACCATACGCGCTGCAGGCTTGGGCGGCGGGGAACGGCCACAACCGGCTGCGCAGAAGGCCGCCCTGTATCGCGTGGAGTTGGCAGTTCTGTTGTCACCGGGCCGTTAGCAGCCCGCAAGCAGCTGAACCAAACTCATGCCGGCTTGGAACAAACATCCTTCGCAAGTACTCAGTTACAAGTTGTGCGGGGTCACGGTGGAAGCCCGCCTCTCGAGAGGCACAGCCACCGGTTGGGGCGCAACCCGTGTCACAAGTGCCGCCAAGCTGCCACCGGCTTTTGCCACTAGCGCACTGCGCCGGGCACAAACTTCAGCCGGCTGCTACGCCGGCAATGCGCTCGGCCAACTCAATTGCCCGCTCCATGCACTGGTCACTGTCAATGTACTGATACTCGCCAGTGCGTCCGAGCAGCGCCATCCCCGGCAGCTGCTCCAGATGCGTGCGCACCACATCCAGGTTTTCGCGGTAGCCAAGGTAACGAATGGGATAGGCGTTTGGCGCGCGCACCAAAAACTTTTTCTCCACCTGCGCCGGTTCCAGCACGCCATCCTGCACCAGATGCGGCATGCTCAATGCCAGCAACTCATCCGCACTGCTGCGCCAGATGGGATCGCCGGCGTGGCAGGAAAACTCGATCGCGAGCATGTTCTCGCCTGGCGGGCAGAGTGTGGTGCAAAACTTGTTCATCTCCGCCAGCCGGTGGTAGGGCCGCCCCAAATAATAAACGTAAGAGGTTGCCAGCAAATTAGGCTTGCGCGTAACCACATACAACACTATCAGCGAGAGATAGCCCAGCTTGCCTGCCGCCTGCCGCACAGCCGGCGGCGCTGCCGGCGTCAGCATCTGCACCAGCTGCGGCACCGGCAGTGTGCATACCACCCCGTCCGCAATTACACTGCGCACCGCGCCGCCCTGCTGCACCGCCACACTGTAGCGCCCGTCGGGCTGGCGCTCCACCGCCGTTACCCGCGCGCCCAAATGCACTGCGCCGCCCTGCGTGCGCACGCGCTCCGCCACGCCCTCCGCCAGCATGCCGTAGCCGCGCACCGGGTAGCGCAATGGCAGCACCAGCTCGCGCTCAATCAGCGATTGCACATTGCCCTTCACGCCGCGAGTAAAGAGCAGCTTGAGGCTCTTCATAAAATTGAGGCGCGTGCTGGCCGGCAGCACATCCGGCGCCAGCTGGTCGCAGGGCAGCTTCCAAAAATTTTCGGTGTACGGTTTAAAAAAGATGTTGGTGAGATGCGTGCCAAACTGCCGGCCCGACCACTCGCCAAAGTCCGCTGCCGGGCGCTGCCTGCCCGCCAGCATGTGGCCAAACTGCAGCACTTGCGCGTACGCAAACGCAAGCACACTCAGCAGTGCGTCAAGCGGCGGAAAGTTGAACAGCACATTGCGCGCGCTGAGCGGATAGTCCAAAAAGCGGCCGCGCACATACAGCTGCGCACTGCGCTTGAACTTAATCACTGAGTCGCGCAGCAGGTCGTCAACGCGCGCCACAATCTCCGGCTTTTGCGTAATGAAAAAATGCGGGCCGAAGTCCAAGCAGTAACGGCCGTCTTCCGAGCGCACCGTGCCGGCCAGCCCGCCCACAATCTCATCGGCTTCAAACACTTCAGCGCGCACACCCAGCTCGCACAAGCGCCACGCCACCGTCAGCCCGGAGATGCCGCCGCCAATCACCACTATCAGCCGCTCGCTCATGCGTAATCCCGGCCAGCGCTGCGCGCGCCCGCTTTCATGGCGCCACCGGTCCGGCAGCCAGCAAACCACGCAGCAGTTGCAGCGTGTCCGCCACGCCCTGCTCCAGGTTTCCATTTGGCACAAACCCAAGCGCCCGCAGCTTGCTGTCATCCACAGTAAATGAAACCTGGTTGAGCAGGCGCGTGTTGGTGTACTCCACTTGCAGTCCCGGTACGTGCTTGCGAATTGCGTCGAGGATGCGCGTCAGCGGCGCATTGAGCGTCACCACGTTGTAGATTTCGCCACCAGCCGCCGGCCGCGCCAGCATAAACAAGATGGCGCGCACGGCATCTTGCAGCGCAAGGTACGGCCGCACCAGCTGTTCAACTTCGCGCCACACTGTGAGTGGCTGGCCGGTAGCTGCCTGGAACACAAACTTGTTAACCGCGGTGTGGAAGCGCATGCCCGCGCTGGGGCCGAAGATGGTGCCAAAGCGCAGGCACACCGTGCGCAGCCCGCCGGTCCCGTCGGCTGCCAGCACTGCATGCTCGGCTGCCAGCTTGGCAGCAGCGTACGGGCTCTGCGGCTGCAAATCAGCCGGCGGGCAATCCTCACGCGCCACGCCCAGCACTGGCCCGTACACGCTGGTTGTGGATGGAAAAATCAACTGCCGCACGCCTTGCGCCACGCAGCCAGCCACCACGCAAGCTGTGCCTTCATGATTCACCCGCTGTACCTGCGCTGAAATTTCAAAGCTGCCCTCGGCGTTGGTGATCGCGGCCAAATGCACAACCGCATCAACCCCGGCGAGCGCTGAAGCGAGGCTGGCCGCATCCAGAATATTTCCGTCCACAAAGCGATACGCCACCGCGGGCGGCAAATTAAACAACGCGCCATAGCGCTGCGTGGAGAGGTCATCGTAAACCGTAACCTGCCGCACAGTGTTAGAGGCGGCCAGATCGCGGATGAGCTGCGATCCGATGTGCCCAAGCCCACCAGTAACCAGAACATGCATGGCGGTCTATGGCTGCCGGAAAAACGCAGCGGTGGCAGCCAAACCGGCATTAAGCGCGTACTGCGGCTGCCAGCCCAGCTCACTGCGCAGCTTGCTGCTATCGATAACCACATCGCCCACATCAATGCGCTCGCGCGCTGCGGGCCATTCCACCTGCTCCACACGGCCACTGCCAAACACAGCCACAATACGCTCCGCCAGCGCGCGCACAGTTATCGACTGCGCATTGGCGGCAAACCAGACCTGGCCACTGGCCGGCGCCAAGGCAGCAGCCAGCAGCGCCGAGACCGCATCTGCCACATACAAGACACTGCGTAATTGCGCCCCGTTGCCGTACATTGTGAGCGCTTCGTTTTGCAGCGCCCGCCCCACAAAGTAATTGATAAAACCAAAATCGGGATTATGAATATTGGCGCGCGGGCCAAAAACATTCGGCAGGCGCACCACGTTCACTACCAACTTATAGGCGCCGGCATAGATGCGGCAGTAGTGCTCGGCCGCCGCCTTGTTGGCGGAGTAAATGTCCAAGGGCGCCAGCGGGTGCAGCTCATCAATCGGATTCGTGCGCATCGGCCCCACCTGGGTGCTGGTGCCCACATACACCATGTGCGCAGCCGGGCAGAAGCGCCGCAGCCCCTCCAGCACATTGATGGTGCCAACGCAGTTCACTTCAATATCGCGCTGCGGGTCCCGCATCGAGTACGGGTGTGAGCTGTGCGCCGCACAGTGAAACAAATATTCAACGCCTGGCATGTGCGTCAGCAAAGATTCAAACTGGCACACATCTGCCGGCACCACCTGCACTTGGGGAAGTGCACCCACGTTGCCCACCTGCCCGCCGGAGCGCGGATCAAGCGAGTCCAAAACCAGCACGCTGGCGCCCGCCGCAGCCAGTGCATGCACAAGGTTGCTGCCAATAAAGCCGAGGCCGCCGGTTACCAACACCCGCCGGCCGGCAAATGCGCGGGCGTTATCCGGCATGCACGGGCTCCCCTGCAAGCGCGGTGTAGAAGCGGATGGTGCGCCGCAAGCCTTCGGCAAAATCCACCCGCGGCTGCCAGCCGGTGTCGGCGCGCAGCTTGCTGCTGTCGGCTATGAAGTCGCCGGCGTCAATTGTGCGCTCCGCTGCCGGGAACGGCGCACGCTGCACTTCGGCGGCAATGCCGGTCTCCGCCCGCACAGCCTGCACCACGCACGCAATCATTTCGTCAAAGCGCAGGCCTGTGCCGGAGCCGCACACATAGCTCTCGCCGGCCGTGCGCGGCGAAAGCGCCGCAAGCAGCAGCGCATCCACCACATTGTCCACATGCGAATAATCGCGCACAAAATCACCGGGCTCGTAAATGGTAAGCGGCAGGCCGTGCAGCGCGCGGTGCGCCATGTAGTTCAAAATGCCGCGGCGCGGATTGCCGGACTGCTGGCGCTCGCCAAACACATTGGCCAGCCGCAGCGTTGTAGTCTTCAGCCCGTAGTTGCGATGATAAACAAAAAGATATTTCTCGCACAACAATTTATGCGCATCATAAATCGACAGCGGCCAGTCCGGCAGGCCCTCTGCTGCGGGCAGGGCCGCCACCAGCCCGGCTTGTGTCACCGTGCCCGGCATCACAAGCGCAGCCTGCGGTGCCAGCTGCCGGCAGCTTTCCAGCAGCGCCAGTGTGGCTCCGCAGTTGGCCAGCAAATCCGCTTGCGGCTGCAGCATCGAGTCGATATGACTCGTCTGCGCGCTCAAATGAAAAATGAAATCCTGCCCGCCAACACTTTCCGCAAACGCGGCGGCTGCCGGCACGGGTGCACTCAGGTCCGCCTGCCGCACCTGCACGGCGTCTGCCACCGGCGCAATATTGGCCAGCTTGGCCAGCGAGCGTGTAAGCACCGTAACCTGCGCCTTGGCCCGCACCGCAGCCAGCACCAGGTTGCTGCCAATGAAGCCCAGTCCGCCGGTCACCAGCACGCGCCGGCCGGCAAGCGCCGCGTAATCCGTGGCTGCTGCGCTCACACAATTGCTGCGCTGGGAATGTGAGTGATGAACCGGCCACCCGCCTGAGTGAACGCCTGCTCTTTGGCCATGATCTCGCGCATGTGATTCCACGCCAGCACAAATGCAAAGTCCGGGCGGTCCGCGGCAAAGTGCTCAATTGGCAGCACCGGGATGTGCGTGCCCGGTGCGAACAAACCCTGCTTGCCGGGCGTGTTGTCACAAATGTAGTCCAGCAGCTGGGGACCAATGCCGCAATAGTTCAGCACCACAGTGCCCTTAGATGAAGCTGCGTAGCCGGCAATGCGCCGGCCGCTTTGCTTCAGGCCGTACAGCATCGTGAAGAGCGCCGCACGCGACTGGCGCACGCGCTCGGCAAAATCCACATAAGTTTGCAGCAGGTGCAGGCCGTGCTGGCGCTCAAGCGCCAGCTGCGTTTGCACGCCCGGCTCCGTGGCGCGCTGCGCCCCGGCCCGGCAGCCATACACGCGCATCGAGCCGCCATGCACCGGCAGCGCCTCCACCCGAAAGATGCGCAGCCCGTGCGCCGCAAACAAGCGGCTGAGCGAGAGCACGCTGAAATAAAAATAGTGCTCGTCATAAATCTGGTCATACGCAAGCTGCGTAATGATCTCCAGCAGGTAAGGATCTTCAAAAATAAAGATGCCGTTTGAATCCAGCAGCACATCCAGGCTGCGTGCCAGTGCATTGAGATCCGGAATGTGGCAGAGCACATTGGCACCCACTACCAGCTGCGCAGCGCCGCGCTCTGTCCGCAGGCGCGCCGCCAGCCCCGGCTCGAAGAATTCGCTGATCACATCGAGGCCGCGGGCACGCGCGGCCGCCGCCACATTGCCGGACGGCTCGATGCCCACAGCCGGCGCATGGGCAGCCAGCTTTGCCAGCAGAATGCCGTCGTTGGATCCAATCTCCACCACCGGCAGGCGTTTGTCGTAAAGCAGCTCGGCCGCCACAGCGTCAGCAAGCTGCGCAAAGTGCTGCTCCATCACGCGCGAGATGGACGAGAAGTAGGCGTAGTTGGCGTGAAACAACTGCGCCGGGTCCACCGTCTCAATCAGCTGCACCATCAGCGAGGTCTCGCAAAAGCCCACCCGCAGCGGAAATTTAAATTCTGGCTCGGCCAGCTGCGCTTTTGTGAGAAATGCATTGGCAACCGGCATCATGCCCAAATCCAAAAAGGCATGCACTGGCTGGCCGCTGATGCGGCACACGGGCATGTTAGTCATAATGGCAGCTATGCGGGGCTTGCTTCATTATACTTTGGGCATATTCCGGCTCACGCATCATCCCCGCTAATCAGCTTGAGAATGCGGCGCGCGCGGTTGTCCCAGGTATGCTCCGCAACGGTAATTGCTGCCGCAGCGCTCAGGCGCTGTCGCAGCGCGGTGTCGGCATGCAAGCGCAGAATTGCAGCTGCCAGCGCGGGCGAATCATCGGGCGGTACCAGCAGCGCATTTTCCTCCGGCACCAGCACCGTGCGCAGCGCGGGCAAATCAGAGGCCACAATTGCGCGCTGGGCAGCCATGTACTCAAACATTTTTAACGGCGATGTGTGGTTGCGTGAGATTTCCGCGCGCCCGGAATTGGGCAGCACGAGCACATCCGCTGCCGCCAAATAGCGCGGCACTTCCGTGGGCGCCACGGGGCCCGCAAAGCGCAGGCGTTGCGGGTCTGCACCGTGCGCCAGCGCCTGCAAGCGCGGCAAATCCTCTGGCGTCCCGCCCACCAGCACCACACAACAGCCCGCCGGTAGCAGCTGCGCCGCGGCAACCAATGTTTCAACGCCCTTCCACGCATACATCTGCCCGGCATAAAGCGCAATGAAGTCCGCTGCGGGCAGCGCAGTGTGGGCGCGTGCCGCAGCTTGTGCGCGCGGGGCAAACAATTGCAAATCCACCGCGTCCGGGATTACATGCACCTTGTGCGGCGCGCAACCCAGCGCCATGTAGCGCTCGCGCAGCGTCGGGGTGAGCACGGCAAGGCCATCCAACCGCTTTGCCAGCCAGCGCTGCAAACGCAAGCCGGCAGCACTGGAGGGGAATGTATGCGCTTCAAAGTAAACCCGCCGCCGGCGTAGCGCAAGACACAATGCAGCACTGAGGCTGTCGCGGGTGTAGTAAACATCCGCACTGGCGAACAGCAGCCACAGCAGCAACGCAATGTGATAGGTGAGGTTTTGAAGCGCAAAGGCCAGCGCGTAAGCGCCTGCTCGGCCGGCGGGCAGCCATTGCACCAGCGGCATCAAATCCAGCGATGGCAGCGCGCGGCGCGCAACATCGCGCGGCAAGGCATAGTGCGCGCGCAAATCCACAGCGCCGCGCAGCCAGGCGCGGTTTACCCGGCGCGCGTGAACAAGGCGCACCTGCACCTGCGCCGCCAGCGCAGCGCAGGTGTGCATAATCTGAATCGCGTGCGCCTTTTCGCCGGGCAGGCGCGAGTTGGTGAGATACAGCAGGCGAAGCGCCGGATTATGCGCCACGCGCCGCCCGCTGGCTGCAATGCTGAAAGCAAAAAATATTCGGGGCTTTGCACATCCTGATCCGCTGCAATTTGAAAACCGCCGCCATCATGAGTGCGCCTGCCCGAGCACCGCGAGCTGCGCCGCCACAGTTTCAACATCCGCAAAGGTGAGTTCCGGAAACATGGGCAGGCTCATGATCTCGCGTGCAGCGGCCTCAGTGTGCGGCAGGGTGCACTGCACCCGCACCCGGCCGGCATACGCGGGCTGCAAGTGCACCGGCACCGGATAGTGCACCAGAGTCTTGATGCCGGCAGTTGCCAGGCCGGCGCGCAGTGCATCGCGCTGTTTTGAACGCACAACATATTGGTGGTAGACGTGCCAGCCCGCGCTGGATGCCGGCAGCCCCAGCCCGCTGTTGGCAAGCAGGCCTTGATAATGGCAGGCCAGTGCCCGCCGGCAATCGTTCTCTGCATTCAAATGGCGCAGCTTGACGCGCAGCATCGCAGCCTGCAGTTCATCAAGGCGGCTGTTCACGCCGGCAGTCTCGCTTACATAGCGCTCGCGCCAGCCATACTCGCGCAGGCTGCGCACACGCGCTGCCAGCCCCGCATCACCGGTAACCACCATGCCGCCATCCCCCATTGCGCCGAGATTCTTGGTGGGATAAAAACTGAACGCAGCCGCGTGGCCCCACGTGCCCAGCTTGCGCCCGTCGAGCGCAGCGCCGTGCGCCTGCGAGCAATCCTCCACCAGCAGCGCGCAGTGCTGCGCCGTCAGCGCGGCAATCGCGCCCAGGTCCGCCGGCCGCCCGTACAAGTGCACCGGCACAACCGCGCGAACGTTATGTTGCTGCAGGCATTCCTGCAGCTGGCCGGCGTCCATTGTGTAAGTGGCAGGGTCAATATCAATCAGCAAGGGTGTGGCACCGCACATCTCAATCGCCGCGACGGTTGCCACCGCTGTGTGTGAAACTGTGGCCACTTGCTGGCCGGATCCCACGCCGGCGGCGCGCAGCGCCAGGCAGAGTGCATCCGTGCCGGAGCCCACGCCCACTGCGTGCGCAGCGCCAAGATAGGCCGCAAATTCCTGTTCAAAAGCAGCCGTTTCAGCCCCAAGAATGTACCAGCCGCCGTGCAACACACGCTGTACAGCAGCGTCTATTTCCGTTTGGTGCGCAAAATAGTTTGCGCCCGGGTTGCTCTGGGGGATATTGATCACAATAAAAAACCGCGCTAGCAAGCGGGATTATAGACTTCCAACCGCGCCACACCTGCTTTGGCGCAATACCAGCTTGCAAAATGCTCAACTCACCTTAAGTTGGTCCGGCTGCAGACTGCAGCCGCGCCAGCTGCCATAACCACCTTACCGCCCTGAGAATCGGTCCAGCCGCATGGGCAGCGCAAACCCGCCGCATGCTACTGCAGCGTGATCGAGCCCAGCTCAACCCAGCCATCGGCAACAGGCTGCCCATCAGCCAGCGTCACGGCAAGGCGCTCACCACTGGCGGGGTCGTAGAAGCCAGTCGCGATGGTATAAGCGCCCGCCGGCAGCGCGCCAAGGTCGAGGCGCACATCCTCGCTGACAACTTCTCCCGCCGCCCACCACGAAGTGGGATAGGCGTAGTTGGCGGGCATCGAATCGATCTGGGCAATAACCTGCGCGTCACGGCGCACGTGCACAAAGAATTTGTAATCTTGCAGCATTGCAAGCTGCGCCTGCCAGTGCAGGCGCAGCTGCAGTTGGCGGCCGTCCAGCAGCACATCGCTTCCCAGCAGCTGCAGTGCATTGCCAAATGTGGCGCGCAGCGCGGTTTGCATCGCCGGCGGTGCAAAGCTGCGCGTTCGCGCCGTGATGACCACCGGCTGTGGATGGCGATATTCGGCTGCCAGCGGCTGCGCGCGTGCATCAAGCAATTGCAGGCTCAAGGTGTAGCTGCCGGGCTGGATGTCCACGGGAATGCGCAGGGATTGGCTGCCCGGCATGAACGCCCCCGCCGGCCACTCGTTGGCCGGATAGCCCGGCGCAAGTTGCGTGTCCGCTGCAAACACGGGCTGGCCCGCTGCACTTTGCAACTGCCAGCGCATCCGCAGGCCGGCCGGCAGCACCGCGCTCGTGCGCCACACTGCGCGCACCTCCAGCGGCGCGCCCTGCGCCTGCGTATTCACTATTGCCAGCGAGTCCAGAGCGGCGCCATTCGCCCACGCAGCTGCGGGCGCTGCCGCGCCGCGCACCTGCGCCAGCGCGTAATCCGCTGCCGCATGCTGCGCATCGGCAAGGGTCTGGATGTTGCCGGATGAATCGTAAACACCAAAGCGGATAAACAACGGCTCGTCCGCGGGCAGTGCGCTGCCTAGCGCCAGCGTGAGCCGACTCAGCACAAGCTCGCCGCTGCGCTGCTGCCCGGCCGGCAATGCGGGCACATCTGCCTGAGCGTAAAGTTTGTCTGCGGCATCCACCAGCTGCGCAAAGATTTTGAAGTCTGCGTCCGGCGCGGCATCCACGCGCCAAATTAGATCCAGCAGCCAGCTGCGCTCATCGGGTGGCGCACCGGCCACCGGGCGGAAGCCCAATACACTGGTGCCATTTGCAAACTGCACGGTCCGCGGCAGCGCCAATGTTGGCGCAAACCGGGCAGCAGGCGGCAGCTCCGCAAAACGAAAGCTGCCGCGCACTGCTGCATTCGCAATCAAATCGTCGCGGCCGGTGTAGTCCGCCGGCCCGATCACAACTGCACCTTGCGCCGGCAGCGGCAGTGCCCGCCCGTCCCACACCACGCGCACCGCGCGCCCTTCCGCCAGCAGCGCCCAGCGCCGGTAACTCTCAAGATCCGTGGCACTGAACGGAACTGTTGCAAGCACCGCGCGCCCGGAACTGAGCGCCAGCTGCTCCGCGTGCCGCACGGCCGCAATATGTTCGGTCAGCGCCGGCCCAGGATACGTGCGGTCGTGGGTGGCGAAGAATCGCAGCTGAGTGCCCGCCAGCAATGCGAGCAGCAGGGAACCCGGCAGCAGCCAGCGGCCACGCAGCCAGCCGCCCCAATCGGGAGTGGCAGCCGGGCGCAATGCGCGCTGCCCCGTGCGGGCTAATCCGCCAATCACAGCCCCTTGAATCAAAAATGCGCTGCCATACTCCGGCCAGATGTAAGTGTCGCGGTACTTCATATCAAAGACCAGCGCCAGCACAGGCACGGCAAAGAAACAAAATACAAAGACCAGGCCGGCAGTGCCAGGCTTGCGCTGCAGGGCGCGCACCACAAACCACGCTGTGCCGGCAATGGTGAGCAGCGGTTGAATAGCCTGCACCCAGCCCATGCCCCAGCCGCCCAGCAGCGTGGTCATGGTGGCGGCGGTGTATTGCAAGCCGCGATTGCCGCCCACTTCAATTCCGCCGGCCAAAGCGCTGAAGTCAGCATCTTGAAAGAGTGCGTATGCCCATGGCAACAGCAGGCCACCCGCAAGCACGGCGCTCACAATGGTCTGCACCAGCAGCCTGCTGCGCCGCAGCGGGAATTGCAACCAGGCCAGTACCAGCAGCGCGGCCGTCATGGGCGCCAGCAGCACCGACGCGGGATGGCACTGCAACGCGAGGCTGAGCAGCGGCAGATGCACAACCCGCGCCCACGCGCGATCTTCGCAATATCCCAGCAGGCCGGTAAGGCAAAACGCCAGCACAAACGGCAGCCCGATGACGATGTTAAGGATCTGGCGCGAAATAAAAACTGCCTCGGGATGCACAGCAAAGAGCAGCGCTGCCACCAAACCGGCTGGCACGCTTAAGTAGCGCCGGCCGAGCAGGTAGACAAGTGCCACGGCTACAAGGTTGAACACGCCGCTGTAGATGCGCGCGAGGCGCGGGTCGGCATCCAGCGCATACGGCAGTGCGTAAAGGAACACGCTCAGCGGCGAGTGGAATGTGCCGACGGACATGGAAGGCCCGCGCAAGTCCAGCGCATCGCCGCGCACAATCGCAAGCGCCTTCATGGAGATTGCGGTTCCGTCGATGCCCAGTGGCTCGGCGCCGATATCAAACCAGCGCAAGCCGGCCGCCAGCAGCAAAATTGCGGCTGCGAGCAGCAACCGCGCTAAGCGCGTCATGCGCACAACTCTTGCAGATTGGCAAACAATTTTTCTGCCAGCGCCTGCTCGCCGTGGCCGGCCGCAACCCGGCTGCGCAAGCGCGCACCCAGCGCTTGCCGGGCTGCCACCGGCAGCTGCAGCGCACCGAGCAGCAAAAGCGCCACATCATCGGCCGCGCCATCTGCCGCCAGCAGCGCCGGCGCATCTTCTGCCAGCAGCGCTGCAAAAGTAGCGTTGCGCACCACCGTCGGCAATCCGCAGCTAAAGCCTTCCAGCACCGCCTTGTCCATGCCGCCGGTGCCGCACAGGTTTACCGCAACCGCAGCCGAGTGGTACAGACCGGGCACAGCCGCAAATGGCTGCGGCCCGATAAATTGAAAGCGGCTGCCCAACCCGTGAGCAGCAGCGAGTGCCTGCAGTTGCGTCAGGTACGCATCCATCCCCGGCGCGTGCGCACCGCCCGCCACCACAAAATCCACATCAGCGTGCACTGCGATCACGCGCTGAGCCGCCGCAATCAGCAGCTCGTAGTTTTTTACGGGTGCAATGCGGCCCACCGCCAGCACCAGCCGGCGCGCGCCGGGCAGGCCGGGCACAGTTGCTGGTGCAAAGCGCGCCGTACTGATGCCGTGCCCGATCACACGCAGCTTGGGCGTGCGCAGCCGAAAGCTTTCCGGCGATGCTGTGAGCACGCGATCGGCCAGCAGCATAGCGATGCGCAGTCCCATGCCGGCATGGCGATGGGTGTACCAAAGCGCCACCGGCCAGCCGCGCAACTTTGCCAGCGGCGCAACTGCCATCACAAATTCCGGGCTGAACTGGCAGAAGACCACATCTACTTTCAGTGAAAGTGCAGCGCGGTAAAAGGCGAGCGCCTGCACGGGCTTGCCGGCGCCCGGCTGCGTACCGAGCGCGTGCACGCGCACATTTGGGTGGAGCTGCGCTTGCCCGCTGGCAAGGCAAATGACCTCCACGCGGCTCGCATGCGCGGCGAGCGCATTCAGCCAGCCAACCACAAAGCCCACCAGCGAGTCGCTTTCGTCCACCTTATAAGTAATGAACAGGATGCGCATGGCGGGCGCTGTTACGCAGCGGGGGGCGCCAGTGCCAGTTGCTGGCAGGCGCGCGCAAATTCGCCAATCACGCGCTGCTTTTCAAAGCGCGCAACCGCAGCCGGCGCAGCCGCAGCCATGCGGGCCTGCAGCACTTCATCAGATAACAGCTCTATGATAGGAGTGGCAAGCTCCGCGGCGCTCCAGCCGGCGAGGAAGCCATTCTCGCCATTGCACACCAGCTCGCGCGCCATGCCCACGGCGGTGCTCACCACCGGCGTGCCGGACGCCAGCGCCTCGGCCACCACGCGCGGGCCGCCTTCGCTGCGCGAAGCGCATACCAGGCAGCGCGCGCTGCGGTAGAGCTCAGCCAGTACGGTGCTGCTCTCCTGCCAGCCAAGCCAATCAACACAGCCTGCCAGACCCAGCTGCGCAGCGCGGCGCTGCATCGCGGGCAGCAACGGCCCATCGCCCACAATCGCAACACGCAGGCTGCCCCGCACGCGCAGCACCTGCGCCAGCGACTCGAGCAGCAGCAGCCCGCCCTTGTTGGGCGTCATGCGCGCCACAAACAAAACATCGCAGCGCTTGCTGGCTGGCGTTGGCTGCAGCACATCAAAGTCCAAATACAGGCTGTGCAGCACCAGTACTTTGTGCGCAGCAATGCCGTGGGTGTGCAGCAGCGCCGGCAGCTCCTGCGAATTGACAACGCGAAAGGCGCGTGCGCGGTTGCGCGCCCAGCGCAGATAGATGCCGGCTGCAATGCGGCGCACACGCTCGCCGCTGCTGGCAGCCTGCGGAAAACCCTCCACATGGTGAATCTCACTGAGGTACGGCACGCCGCTGGCGGCAGAGAGCCGCGCCGCACCGATGCCGTTGAGAAAGAATCCGTAATCATGACTGATGATGAGGGCGTACTTGCGCTGCCCAGCAAGCTGCCGCCCGTGGCGCACAATGAACGCCGGCTGCAGCAAGCGTGGCGGCGCTGCTGGCCAGAAGTGCACATTGCCGAACAACACGCGCTGCCCGGCTGCAGGCGCCGCCGGCGTGAGCACATCAATGCGCTCCCAGTAGCGCGAAAATTCTTCAAGCGTGCTGGTGAACGCACCGGAGCGCCCGCTGGCGGCCGCTGTGTCACCACTGAGCATCAGCAGGTTCATGGCGCTGCGGTTTGGCCGGGCAGCAGCGCCAGCAGCGCTGCTTCGTATGCATCCACCAGTGCGGGCCAGGAGAAACGCGAGAGGCTGCGGGTGGCGGCGGCAGCCAGCTCTTGCGCAGCAGGCGCATCCTGCAGCAGCTGCGCCAGCACTGTTGCAAGTGCACGCCAGTCACCCGCCGGCACTATGCGGCCCGTAACGCCGTCTGTTACCACTTCCGGATTGCCGCCCGCATCGGACACCACCACCGGCGTCCCGGCTTGCATTGCTTCCAAAACTGTGTGCGGCAAGCCTTCATAAGTGGAGCACAGCACAAAAACATCCGCAGCGCGCATATACATTTGCACAGCGGCTGCGGGCTGCGCGCCCACAAAACGCGCGGGCACGCCCAGCGCCTGCGCTTGTGCCTGCAGCGCTGCCTGCGCCGGGCCACTACCTACCACCACAAACTCCACGCCTGCCGCTTCTTTTTGCAGCCAAACCATTGCCCGCAAAATTGTGTCGATGCCCTTCCACGGGGTCAGGCGCGCCACCGTCACCAGCAGCGGGCCGGCGGCGCCAACTGCTGCGCGTGCCGCTGCGCGCACCATCGGCGCCGGCGCTGCCTGCAGCGCGTTATAAATAACGGACAGCTTAGGGGCGGCCACACCCCAGCCCGCAACCAGGTCCGCCGAGTATTTGCTGGGCGCCACAACGCGCGTGGCAGCGCCCACATACCAGCGCTGTAACGCCCGCAAGAAGCGCACGCGCCACGGATGAGCTGCGCGTTGAAACTCATCAATCGTCTGCCCCGCCGCAATCCATTGATGGCGCGTACAAAATTCCCACGCAAAATCGCCCACGTTTTTCAGGAGCACCGGGCGGCGCAGCACAGCATTGACCAGTGCCACGGGCAGGCCATAGTCACTCACAAAAAAAACATCGGCCTGGCGGCCAGCGCGCCACACCGCAGCCGTGAACACCAGCAAGCGCAGCGGAATGGGCAGCGCCCGCGATACGCGCTGCGCGGCATAGGGGTAAGTATGCTGCGCTGCCGGCTCGCCAAACGCAACTACGCGCACCTGATGGCCGCGCAGCACAAGCTCCGGCAGCAGGTGAAACAAAAAAGTTGGCGGGCCGCCCGCCTCGGGATGAAAAGTGCCACTAACGACACAGATGCGCATCTCGCGCCCGCCGTTTAGCTGTTGCCTGCCTGTCTGGCGCGCAGCGCGGCCGGCAGCAGCCCGCCGCCGTGCGCGCTACAGTGTGACAACACGCGCGCTGCCCGTGTGGCCGGCCGCGGCGTTGCGCGTGTCCACCAGCAGCCGCGCACTTGCCAGCACCGCATCCATGTCAAAGCAACTGTGGTCGGTTATCAGCAGCACGCAGTCCGCTGCCGCCAGCAGCGCAGCGCTGTAGGGCTGCGAGCGCAGCGTGTGGCCCTCCAGCCGCACCTCCGGCACGTAGGGATCATGGAACTCGATCAGCGCGCCGCGCTCCAGCAGCACCTCCATCACATCCAGTGCCGGCGACTCGCGCACATCGCTCACATCCCGCTTGTACGCTGCGCCCAGCACCAGAATACTGGAGCCGCGCACCGGCTTGCCCTGCACATTGAGCGCCTGCGCCACAATGTCCGCCACATGCTGTGGCATGCTGCCGTTTATCTCGTCTGCCAGCTCAATGAAGCGCGCCTTGTAGTTGAGCGAGCGCATCTTCCATGACAGATACAACGGATCAACCGGAATGCAATGCCCGCCGAGGCCCGGCCCGGGATAAAACGGCATGAAGCCGAAGGGCTTGGTGCGCGCAGCCGCGATCACCTCCCACACGTTTACGCCCAGCTTGCCGCAAATGATTGCTACTTCGTTTATCAGGCCGATGTTGACCGCGCGAAAAGTGTTCTCCAGCAGCTTCACCATCTCAGCCGTGCGTGCCGTGGAAACCGGCACCACTTCGTCCGCCACAGTGCCGTAGAGCGCTGCGGCCACTGCGCAGCACTCCGCCGTAACGCCGCCTATCACCTTGGGCGTGTTGCGCACACCGTACACCGGGTTGGCGGGGTCGATGCGCTCCGGCGAAAATGCCACAAAGATCTCCGCGCCCGCCACCAGGCCGGTGCGCAGCATGCGCGGCAGCACAACTTCGTCTGTGGTGCCGGGGTAAGAGGTGCTCTCCAGCACCACCAGCAGCCCCGCATGCAAATGTTCGGCCACGCGGTCGGTGGCACTGACCACGTAAGACATGTCCGGGTCGCGGGTTTTGCGCAGCGGGGTGGGCACGCAAATAATTACAGCATCCAGTTCGCTGATGGCTGCGTAGTCCGTGGTGGCTGCCAGCCGACCCGCCTGCACCAGTGCAGCTAGCTCCGCCTGCGCCACATCCGGAATGTAGCTGCGGCCCGCATTGATGTCATCCGTGCGCGCGCTGTTGTTTTCTATGCCCAGCGTGTTGAAGCCGGCGCGCGCAAACTCCAGCGCCAGCGGCAGGCCCACATAGCCGAGGCCGATTACACCCACGCGCGCACTGCGCTGCGCAATGCGCGCCAGCAGCGCGGCTTTGTGCGGCACCGCCCTAGCCAACCACAACTGCGCCCGGGGCAGCGCGCTGCGAGATTGTGTCGCTTGGGCCCTCGGCGCGCGCCTGCGCAATCATGTCCGTCAGCGTTTGCTCCAAGTTGAGCTGCGGCTGCCAGTGCAGCAGGCGCTGCAGCTTGCCGGTGTCCGGCATGCGCCGGCGCATGTCTTCAAAGCCCTCGCCCGTAGCCTGCTCGTAAGGCACCAGCACAATGCGGGATTTGGAAGCGGTCATTTGCTTGATCTTGCGTGCCAGCTCCACCACCGTGATTTCATTTTGCGTGCCCACGTTATACACCTCGCCTACTGCGGCGGCACTGTCGGCCAGGCCCGTCAGGGCGCGCACCACATCGCGCACATCGCAAAAGCAGCGCGATTGCGCGCCGTCGCCGTACACGGTGATGTCCTGCCCGGCCAGCGCCTGCTTCACAAAGCGCGGCACCACCATGCCATAGCGACCGAGCTGGCGCGGCCCGATTGTGTTGAACAAGCGAAAGACCACAACCGGCAGGCCCATCTCGCGGTGATACGCCAGCGCCAAAAATTCATCCAGCGCCTTGGAGGCCGCGTAAGCCCAGCGGCTGCGCTTGGTGCTGCCCATCACAGTGTCATCATCTTCCGCAAATGGCACCTTCTCCGTCTTGCCATAAATTTCAGAGGTGGACGCGATCAGGGTCTTCTTCTGGTAGCGGCGCGCTGTGCGCAGCACGGCATCCGTGCCCATCACATTGGTCTCGATGGTGTGCACCGGCGAATGCAAAATAAGCTCAACGCCGACGGCCGCCGCCAAATGCACAATCAGGTCGCACTCGCTGCCCAGGCGGTCCATCACCGATGCATTGGTGATGCTCTCCACCACCACATGAAACTGCGGGTGCGCCTGCAGATGCGCAATGTTAGACATGCGCCCGGTGGACAGGTCATCAATCGCCGTCACCGCGTGGCCGGCCTGCAACAGCGCCTCGCACAGGTGACTGCCAATAAAGCCCACGCCGCCGGTAATTAAATATTTCATGCTTGTCTCTATGGTGGCGCAGCGCTGCAAACGCGCTGGCAAGTGAAATGTGATTATAACCGCGCCTCAATAACGCGCCGATTACCGCGTATTTTGACGCTGGAGTCTTGCCCTGCTATAGTTGTTTTATGCGGGCAAATCCGGCAAATCGATCCGGCCTGGCGCTCAATGTAGGCTTTCTGCTTAAGGAAAGCGTGGGGCACAGCATCCTGTTCACAGTGGATGAGCCGGCGCCCGACCTGGATGCCGAGCTGCAACTGAGCCAGCTGGCAGGCAGCGTGCAGCTGACGCGCACGCCCCAGGGCTTGTACGTGGCAGGGCGCCTGCATGCCGGGCACACCGCCGAATGCGTGCGCTGCCTTGCGCCGGTCCCGGTCACACTCGAGGCCGACATTGCCGAGCTTTACAGTTTGGCGGCTGATGCCGAATCCGAGTTCACCATCAGCGATAGTGCACTGCTGGATCTGGCACCGTTGGTGCGCGAGTTGCTGGTGCTGGACAAGCCGGCGCACCCGCTCTGCCGCGCAGACTGCAAAGGCCTGTGCCCGCAATGCGGCATCAAGTTGAATGAAGAAGCCTGCAGCTGCACCGCCGAAACGCTTGATCCGCGCCTTGCGCCCCTCAGCCGCCTGAAAACCAAACACGACTGAGCGGCCCCGTGCGCTGCCGCGCATGCCAGCCCGCCGCCGCACCATCATGCACAAACCCGCGCCGGCCACTACGCGCACAATTTTGTGCGCACTCATCCTTCTCTCCACCGCGGTGCGCGCCCACGCGGTGCTGGCGCTGCCGGGCTTCCTCGACGAAGGCCAGTATTTGCGCTGGGCAGCTGAAGTTTGGGAGGGGAGCCTGCTGTTTCCGTTTAGCGCTGCAAAGGCGCTGCAAATCTACTGGCTGGCGCTGCTCAACCCGCTGGGTCCTGTGCTTTATGTGGGGCGCGCTGCCAGCTTGCTAGCCAGTGCCGTAACGCTGAGCGCACTGTGGGCGCTGGCGCGCTGCTGGGGCCGCCCACAAGCAGGCTTGTGGGCCGTGGCTTTCTATGTGCTGCAGCCGTGGGCTTTTTTTTACGAGCGCATGACAACAGCCGACACGCTGCTTGCCACCGCCGTGATTGTGCTGGCCTGGCTGGCAAGCGCCCACGCGCGCCGCGCCCGCCCCGCTGCGCCAGTGCTGGCCCTCTCCATGCTGGCAGCGCCACTCACAAAGTTCAGCGGTCTGTTCTGCCTGGCACTGCCGGCACTGGCGCATGTGCTGCACTCGCTGCCCAAACCGCGCGCGCGCCAGCTGCTGCTTGCTTACGCGCTTGCGCTTGGCGGGCTCACGCTGGTGCTGGCAGTTACCGCGCTGCGCTACGGTGTGCTCGGCTTTCTACTGGGCGGTTCGCGGCCGGGAAACACCAGCTGGATGGTAATGACGCGCCTCAACCTGGCAGACCTGAGCGACTCTGTGCGCCTGTACATGGGTGCGCCCAGCTTGCTGGTGCTGGCGGGCGCACTATTGGCGCTGCTGCGCCGGGACCGGCTTTTGCTGTTTGCGCTGGCGGGTGTGGTGTGCGGCGGTCTCATATTTACAATCACCGGCGCGCGCAGCTTCTCGCGCTATTACATGCCCGCGCTGGTATTTGCCGCGCTGCTGGCCGGCGCTGCGCTCCATTGGCTGGCGCAGCGCAGCAGCAGCCTGCTTAGCGCTGCCTTGCTATTGGGCTGCGCCGCATATTTTTCCGTCTTTGCGCGCAGCGCTTACTCAGACCCGGCGCAGCTAGCGCTTTCAGAAGTGGATCGCATTCAATACATCACCGGCACTTCGGCCGGTTACGGTTTTGGTGCAACTGCAGCGTTTGTGGCTGCGCAAGTGGCGACCGAACCGCAAGCTGTAGTGTTTGGCTACGATCTGCCCGCCCGCGACATCCTGCGCCTTTACTGGCACGACCGCGCCAGCGGCAACCCGCATGTGCTGTGGGACGAGTACGCACCACCCGTGATTGATTTGGTGGCGCGCGGCACACCCGTGTTTGTTGTGGTGGACCTCACCGAGGATGTTGCCAACTTCAACGGCCTGACCATCCGGCCGCAGGAGCTGGCGCGTTTTGCGCGCCCCGCCGGCGGCAGCCCAATCGCCGTCTACAAGCTGCTGGCCGAGCCGTTCGCGTTCCCGCCGCCGTAGCCTACGGCAGCCACTCCACCAGCACGTACCCGGCTGTGGTTCGCACAACGCGCGCCCGGGCACTGGCTGCTAATTGCTCGGCATCTTTGATGGGCGCAATCAGGAGCGCATGCTGCGGCGGAAGTTGTGCTATTGCCACGCGCTGCAGCCGCCCGCCCGCCTGCGGCGGCACTGCTGCCAGAAACTGGGCGTAAGGGCTGCCGTCCCATAAACTATCTGCCACCCACAGCGGCAGCGCGGCTGCTTGCGTGTCCGGCAGCGCGCGCAAGTTTGTGCCCAGCCAGCCAAAGCCCAGGTGGCGGTTAATCTCCAGCACCAGCTGCGCATCCTCACCGTCAAACGCTGCCAGCACGGCCGGCGTTTCCAAAAATCCGCGCAGCCAATAATCGCGCACCGTCAGCCCGATGGAAAGTGACAGCAGCAGCGTGGGCAACAGTGCAGCCGCCAGCGCACCCGCGCGCGGCTGCAGCCACTGCTGCAAGCGCTGCAACCCCAGCGCCGGCACCACAAACAACACTGGCAGAATGCCGCACGCGCGCAGGAAGTGCGGCGCAGCTTTCGCCAGAAATGTTGGCAGCAAAAATATCAGCAGCCACATGCCCACAAACAAAGCGCGCCGGCGCTGGCGCGGCGCTGCCAGCGTAATAGCGCCCAGCAGCAGCGGCAGCAGCAGCCAGCTGTCGAAGACCGCCCGCCCGGGCAGATTGTGGCGCGCCTCAAGATCTCCCCTGTACACAAACATGCGCAGCGTCAGGTAGCTCTGCGCCATAACTGTGCGCGCCAGATCCGCCGCACCCTGCCCGTCATAGAACACCGCCAGCTCGCGCGGCCGGGAGCTGTCTTCCGACGCAATCACGGTGCGAAACAGCAGCACGGGGGCAGCCACGGCGGCAGCCAGCCCGCCCGCCAGCAGCAGTTCGCGCCAGCGCGCCGGCCACATCGCCGGGCGCTGCCACAACGCGCCCGCCCCCAGTAAAGCTAACGCCGGCAGCACAAACAAGTTTGGCGAGTAGGTGTAGTGCGTGGCGCCCAGCAGCACGCCGCCCAGAATCCAGTCTCGCGTGCGGCGGCTGCGCCAGCCGCGTGCCAGCGCCCACAAACCAAATGCGGCCAGCAGCGGAAACAAAACCGGGCGCGTGCCTAGCCGCCCCAGATACACAGGCCAAAAAGTTGTGGCGCAGAGCAATGCGCTCAGCCAGCCCGCCTTGCGTCCCCAAAGTTCGCGCGCCAACAGGCCCGCGCCCAGTACTAGGCCGGTGCTGGCCAGCGCCAGCGGCAGGCGCAGCGCACCCGGCGTGCGCCCCAGCAGCGCCACGGATGCAGCTTGCAAATAAAACACCAGCGGCTCGCGCCCGCCGGGGTATGAAACCAGCGCCGGCAGGTCACCGCGCAGCAGCTTCATTACCACCAGGCCGTTCAGCGCTTCATCATATTGCAGTGCCTGCGGCAGCGCACCGATGCCCCACAGCCGCAGGCCCGCAGCCAGCGCCAAAATTGCAGCTGCTGCGATCCATTCCCGCTGTTTAAACTTCATTGGCGGCACTATAGCAGCGCACCCGCAAAAGGCGGCTGCTAAAATCTTATGCAATCCCCGCCATGCGCAATATTCTGGTTTCTGTGGCCTGGCCGTATGCCAACGCTGATATTCATGTGGGCAACCTCACTGGCGCCTACCTGCCGGCCGATATTTTTGCGCGCTATCAGCGCCTGTGCGGCAACCGCGTGCTGATGGTTTCCGGCTCCGATGCGCATGGCACGCCCATCACTGTGCGCGCTGATGCGGAAGGCAAAACAGCCACGGCGGTTTACGAGCACTTCCACGAGCGTTTCATCGAGCTGTTTGTGCGGCTGGGCATCAGCTATGACCTGTTCACCTCCACGCACACCGAAAATCATTTTGCAGTTTCACAGTTGATCTTTACGCGCCTGCGCGAACACGGCTTTTTGTATGTCGAGACGCAGCAGCAGTGGTACTCGCCGGAGGAGAAGCGCTTTCTGCCGGACCGCTATGTGGAGGGCACCTGTTACCTGTGCGGCTACGACAGCGCGCGCGGCGACCAGTGCGACAAGTGCGGCCAGCTGCTGGATGCCACGCTGCTGATTGACCCGCATTCCAAAACCGGCAACCGCGCGCTGGAGCTGCGCAGCACCGAGCATCAATTTCTGGACCTTGCAAAGCTTGCGCCGCAGGTGGCTGCCTTTCTGGCAAACGGCAAGGAGCACTGGCGCGCCAATGTGATCAGGCCTGTGCTGCACACCGTCAATGTGGATGGCCTGCACGGCCGCGCCATCACGCGTGATTTAGACTGGGGCATTCCGGTGCCGCTGCCCAACTGGGGCGGCAAGTGCCTGTATGTCTGGTTTGAAGCTGTGATCGGCTACCTGTCCGCCTCCATTGAGTGGGCGCACAACAATGGCACGCCAACAGCCTGGCACGACTGGTGGTACCAAGCAGACGCCCGCACATATTATTTCATCGGCAAGGACAACATTCCGTTTCATGCGCTGATCTGGCCGGCGCAGCTGGCGGGCACCGGCCGCTTGTACGACAGCGACCCGCCCGCGCAACTCAACCTTCCGTACGATGTGCCGGCCAACGAGTTTATGAATCTTGCCGGCCAGAAGATTTCCGGCAGCCGCAACTGGGCGGTGTGGGGCATGGATGTGGCGCAGCGCTACGGCGCCGACGCTGTGCGCTATTACCTGACGGTGAACATGCCGGAAACAAAAGACAGCGACTGGACCTGGCCGGAGTTTGTGCAGCGCAATAACGATGAGCTGGTGGCCACGTGGGGAAATCTGGCGAACCGCGTGTTGAGCTTTGCGCACAAGCAGTTTGGCGGATGCGTGCCCGAGCCCGGCACACTGCAGGCTGCCGATGTGGCGCTGCTGGCTGCCATCGATGCGGGCTTCGCCAGTGTTGGCGCACTACTGGATGCGGTAAAGCTGCGCGCTGCATTGCAGGAGGCCATGCGCCTCGCGGCGGAAGTCAACCGCTACCTGGACCAGCAGGCGCCGTGGTTCACAATCAAAACTGACCGTACCGGCAGCGCGCGCGCGGTTTACACGGCGCTGCGCGCCATCGACTCCCTGAAGCTGCTGCTGGCGCCCTTTCTGCCGTTTAGCGCGCAGCAGCTGCACGCGCAGCTGGGCCATGCTGGCAATATTTTTGGCGAGCAAACGGTGCAGACAATTGCCGAGGCCGGCAGCATACATAGCGCCCTCACTTACAGCGCCGCGGGCAGTGTGGGCCGCTGGCAACCCGGCACGCTTGCGCCCGGGCAGGCATTGGGCACGCCCGCGCCGCTCTTCCGCAAGCTGGATGACAGCGTGGCAGCGGAAGAAATTGCGCGGCTGGGTTAGCCGGCACCCGCTTCACCGCGCCGGCAAATGCGCAGCGCAGCACAGGCACCGGTCAGGCTCCGCACTGGGTTGGCTGCGCTGGTGGCGCTCTACCTGCTACTGGCCGCAATGTACGCGTGGTACACGCCCGCCTGGCAAAACCCGGACGAGCCCGCGCACTACAACTACATCCGCCAGCTGGCCGAAAAGGGCAGCCTGCCCGTGCTGCAACCGGGCGACTATGACCAGCCATATCTGGCAGAGATCGTAGCGCGCAACTTTCCGCCACAGCTCTCCATAGATGGCCTGCGCTACGAGGGCCACCAGCCACCGCTCTACTATTTACTGCTGGCGCCGGTGTATCGCGCCAGCAACGGCAGCCTGCTGGCCCTGCGCCTTTGCAGCGCGCTGCTGGGCGCGCTGTTGGTGCTGTACGCCGGCCTGGCTGCGTGGGAGTACTTTCAACCGCAGCTGCCGCTGGCGCTTGCTGCGGCGGCGTTCGTAGCATTCATTCCGCAGCATGTTGCCATGCTGGCCAGCGTAAACAACGACGCCCTTGCTGAGCTGTGGATGATGCTGGGCTTCTGGCTGCTGCTGCGCAGCGCCGCAACGCCCAACCCGCGCGATGACCGGCTACTGAGCCTGGTGCTTGGCCTGGCCTTCATTACAAAGGCAACCGTCTATGTTTTGCTGCTGCCCGTGCTGCTGGCATTGTGGCTGGACTGGCGCGCCGGCCGCAGCACACCCGCCGCCAGCATTGCAAAGCTGCTGCCCGCGCTTTTGCTGGGCAGCCTGTGGTGGGCGCGCAATGCTGCCCTCTATGGCTGGCCGGATGTGCTGGGCCTGCAGCGCCACGCAGCGGTTGTCGTCGGCCAGGCGCGCACCGCGGACTGGCTGGCAGAGTTTGGTGCCACACAATTTTTGAGCCGCATGCTCGCCACAACCTTCAACAGTTTCTGGGGGCAGTTCGGCTGGATGAGCGCGCCCCTCAGCGGCCGCATTTATGCGCTGCTGGGGCTGCTGTGCGCCGTAATTGGCGCCGGCTTATGGCTGGGGCGCGCCCCAGCCACAGATGCAAACACAACCCACCAGCGCCAGCACTGGCTGCTGCTGGCTGCGGCCAGCGGCACGCTGCTCGCATTTCTTTACTACAACTTTAGCTTCGTGCAGCATCAGGGGCGCTACCTCTTTCCTGCATTGCTGCCGCTTGCCATTCTTGCCACGCGCAGCTTAAATGAGTGGGCGCAGCGCAGCGCGGCGCGCTGGCCAGCCACACACCGCGCCGCCCGCTGGGCGCCATTGGGCGTGGCACTGCTGCTGGCAGCACTGTGCTTCCAGGCGCTACAAATAGTCTCCGGCATTGGCGCGGCTGCACAGTAGCATCAGCTCTAGCGCCTGTTGGCCCACCTAACGATTACACGGGAGGATGCACATGACCAAATACATTGCCGCCATTGACCAGGGAACAACCAGCACACGCTGCCTGATTTTTGACCACGGCGGCCAGGTGGTGGCTGCCGATCAGCGCGAGCACGCGCAGCTCTTTGCGCAGCCCGGCTGGGTGGAGCATGACCCGCTCGAAATTTGGGAGCGCACCCAGCAGGTGGTGGCAGGCGCGCTTGCAAAAGGCGGCATCACCCGCACGCAGCTGGCCGCGGTTGGCATCACCAACCAGCGCGAGACCACGCTGCTCTGGGACCGGCATACCGGCCAGCCCGTGCACAACGCCATCGTCTGGCAGGATACGCGCACAGCTGCCATCTGTGCGCGGCTGGCGCGCACCGGCGGGCAGAATCGTTTCCGGCGCAAGACGGGGCTGCCCCTGGCAACTTATTTCTCCGGTCCAAAAATCAGGTGGCTGCTGGACAACGTGCCCGGCGTGCGCGCGCGTGCGCAAAGCGGCGAGCTTTTGTTCGGCAACATTGACACATGGCTGATTTGGAATTTGACCGGCGGCATAAATGGCGGCGTGCACATCACAGATGTGACCAACGCCAGCCGCACGCTGCTGCTCAATCTGGCAACGCTTGAGTGGGATGCTGCCATCTTGAAGGCGCTGGGCATCCCGCGCGGACTGCTGCCCGCAGTGCACAGTTCCAGCGAGGTGTACGGCACTGCCACCGGCCTCCTGCAGGGCGTGCCCGTGGCCGGCGACCTAGGCGACCAGCAGGCGGCGCTGGTTGGGCAAACCTGCTTCCGGCTTGGCGAAGCCAAGAACACTTACGGCACCGGCTGCTTCATGCTCCTCAACACCGGCGCGCGCGCCGTGCAGTCACGCAACGGCCTGCTGACAACCGTGGCCTACAAGCTGGGCACTGCCCGGCCTGTGTATGCACTGGAAGGCAGCATCGCCATCTCCGGTGCGCTGGTGCAATGGCTGCGCGACAATCTAGGGCTGATTGAATCGTCCAGCGCAGTAGAGGCGCTGGCCAACACCGTGCCGGACAATGGCGGGGTGTATTTTGTGCCGGCATTTTCGGGGCTGTACGCACCGTACTGGAAGGACAGCGCGCGCGGCGTGATTGCGGGACTCACCCGCTACGCAAACAAGGGCCATCTGGCGCGCGCGGTGCTGGAAGCCACTGCCTTCCAAACGCGCGAGGTACTGGACGCCATGCAGCGCGACTCGCGCGTGCGCCTGAAATCGTTGAAGGTGGACGGCGGCATGGTGTTCAATGAAACTCTGATGCAGTTTCAGGCGGACATACTGAACGTGCCGCTGCAGCGCCCGGCTGTGGCCGAGACCACGGCACTGGGCGCCGCGTATGCGGCCGGCCTGGCGGTGGGGTTCTGGAACTCGGCAGACGAGCTGCGCGCACATGGCAGCGTGGCACGCCAATGGCAGCCACAGATGGCCAGCCGCACGCGCGCAGCGCTCTACGCCAAGTGGAAGAAAGCCGTTACGCGCAGCTTCAATTGGACGGACTGACAGCCGCAGCGCACTCGCACAACCCTGCAGCACCGGCATGAACATTGCATTCAGCGGCACCGGCTACATTTCCAAAATCCATGCGCTGGCTGCGCGCACGCTGGGTGCACAGCTGGTGGCGGTCGTCAACCACCGCAGCGCAAGCATGGCGCAGTTTGCGCAGCAGTTTGGCATTGCGCGCCAGCATGCGGATGTAGGCGAGATGCTGCGCGCCGGCGGCGTGGATGTACTGGTGGTGGGCACGCCCAATTACCTGCATGCGCCGGAGACGATTGCAGCGCTGCGCGCCGGCGTGAATGTGCTGGTGGAAAAACCAATGGCGCTGAACGCCGCCGAGGCGCGCGCCATGCTGGATGCCAGCACCAACGCGCCAGCCCTGCTGCTGGTGGCGCACTGCTGGCGCTTTGACCCGGAGGTGTTGTGGCTGCGCGCCCGCGCGCAGGCCGGCGAGCTCGGCCAGATCATTCGCACCAAGGGCTATGGCGTGCACGCCAACTGGGGGCCAACAGGCTGGTTCACCGAAGCGCGCTTTGCGGGTGGCGGCGCACTGCCAGACATGGGCATCCACGCCATTGATACCGTGCGCTTCCTGCTGGGCGACCCGCAGCCCGCCAGCGTTTACGCGCGCCTTGGCACGCACTACAAAAACTACGATGTGGATGACACCGGCGTGATCATTGTCAACTGGGCAAACGGCGTCTCGTCATACATTGAGTCTGGCTGGTGGCAGCCGCACTGCGACGGGCGCGAAGCATCCACACAGCTATACGGCACGCGCGGCATTGGCTCAATCTTTCCCACTCACACCACCAGCGCCAATGCCACCGGCGCACCTACCGTGCACCCCTCCGGGTTTGCGCATCCGCGGGCTGACCACTCCCCGCAATCGCTCTACAATGCGCAGCTCGGTTATTTTCTGGATTGCATCCGGCAGCAAACCACGCCAGTGCCCGGCGCGGCGGAAGGCCTGTGCAACATGCGCATTGTGGATGCTGCCTACGAAAGTGCGCGCAGCGGCGCAGTAGTGCACTTATAAGTGAGCCGCTGGCTGCGCTTCTCTGGTTGGCGCTAGTGCTTCAGCCTGCGGGCTGCATCCAACACTAAGCAGCACCGCAACGACTGCAGCCACACCGCGGGGGTAAATTATAACTTTCATAGTTTGAGCATATCTCCATCCAGCATCAACAAAAAGGGTTGGAGGTTAAGTTTGCTTAGTTGTTGGCATCGGCTGTGACCAAGCCACATACCCGGCCTCCCCGCGCTAAAAAGCGGTCTTTCAGCCTGCAGCGGCGAAACGCCAGCCCACGGCATGTCCGCACCCGCAGTCAGCTCCAAGCCCGCGGCAGTAGCGCTCAGCATCCAACAAAGTTTTTTGGGCAGCGCCGCGCGCGGCTCCGGAGCGGCTTGATACAGACGCAGACCGGTTCTATGCGGGTTCGGTTCAGTCTTTACCGGCGCATTCGAAATTGTGCATCGCCTACTTTCCGTGCTTCTCCCTCAAAATCTTTGCCGCTGCATTCAGCTCAGCAGCATGCTGCTGAATTTTTTTGATTGCAGCAGCAGCGTCATCCACGCCACTTTGCCCGGAGCGAAAGATCGCCTCATCCAGCCATACTGCCGCATGCTCGCAAGCATGCTCAGCTTCGGGAAGCACCATATTCTTAAAGTCAAAATACTGCGGGAACGCGCTGGGCACGGCAAGCTTGGATTTCTGTGGCTGGAACAGGCTGTAATTGTTCATTGCTTCATAGCCAACCCAGCAATCCACGCCTTCTGCTTGCAATGCACCGCACAGCAGATCGTGCTCCATGCCAAATTCCACCGGGTCAACGGCAAAGATATAACGGTAGAAGGAGCGCGTGGTGTGCCGTGGGTCGCGCTTTAGCAACCGTACACCTGTGATCTCGCTAAGCGACTCATCCATATATGCTGCCATTTCTTCGCGCTGTTGGGCTTGCGCAGGAAAACGCTCCAAGCCCACCAGTGCCAGCGCTGCCGCCAGTTCGCTTAAGCGGAAGTTACCCCCAACTTGAAATTCCCGGGAATAGTCCTCAGCGCCGCCGCCCAGAGCGTGGGGGCGCCCGCAATCGATGATCCCTGCGGCTTTGGCTGCAAGCTCAGGCGTTCGGCATAAAAGGATGCCGCCTTCGCCCGCTGTCAGGGTCTTGGAAGATTGCAATGAGAATGACCCGAAATCGCCGATCGTACCGGCGCCGGCACCATTCCACTTCGCGCCGTGGGCATGGGCGCAATCTTCAATCACAATCAGGTGATGCTTCGCAGCCAGTGCCATGACTGCGTCCATGTCGCACATGCCTGCCCCCAGGTGCACGGGGATAATTGCGCGCGTCCGGGGGGTTACCGCGCGCGCAGCGGCCGCAACATCCATGCAGTAACTCTGCCGGTCAATATCCACTATTACAGGAATGGCTCCAGCAGCCATTGGAGCTGAGGCTGTGGCTTGAAAGGTGTAAGCCGGCACAATGACTTCATCACCCCAGCCAATATCTGCAGCCCGGAGCGCAACCTCCATCGTCACTGTACCGTTTGCCATAGGCACTGCATAGCCCCCGCCCTGCAGGTCCGCAAATTTCCGGGCAAGCTCAGCGGTCCTTGGACCGGGATAGGGATAGCCGCCCCAGCGACCGGACTTGACTACAGCACTTACCGCATCAACATCGCGCTGGTCCCAAACCGGCCAGGCCGGATACGGTGTGGTCCGTGTTTTCGGACCTCCAAGAATTGCTAACTCTGACACTCGTTTCTCCTTTGCTTAACACCGTTGCCCTGAGCAGCATGCCCACCCTTGCAAAACACTTTCGATCACTTTTGCTGTGCAGCGCCAACCTGCAGTGAGCTCCGGGCGCGCTGGCGCCACTGGCACCAATGGTCTAGCAGGCGCGCGCTAGCTTGGGAAACCGTAGCGCTGCAGGCCGGCCCGCACATCGCGGTACGTCAGCGGCACAAACTCGCCCAGCACGCGGCGCACATCTGCATCCTGCAAGCCCGCATAATCCGCAGCGCGCACCGGCCAGTCCCGGATGGCGCGCAGCTCCGGGGTATCCAGTGCCGCGTGATGCAGGCAGTGGTAAACACCAGGCCCGGCCTTGCTTAGCGTATCCACCAGCCATGCACTGCGCGCCTGTGGCGGCTGGTTGTAAGCGTCGATCACCCGAAACTGCGGCAGGCCGCAGCCGGCAATCAGGCGCGCCAGTTCCTCCGCAGCCGTAGCATCCTCCGGCGCAAAAATGTTGCCCTCCAGCTCCGGCACAAACGCAGCAATGCGGTATTCTATCGCAAGCCGGATGTACGCTTGGGCGATGTCCGGGCGCATTGCGCTGCCCATATGCGTATCGATGTGGGTCACATCGTAATTAAGCGCCTTGCCCGCCTCAATTTGGGCGCGCAGCTCAACTGCCACCTCGCCGGCATCCATGTGCGCCCAGGCCTCTTCCACGCTTTTCCAAAAGTGGCCGCTACTATCCACCAGACTGGCACCAACCGTCAGCGGCCGGTAGCGCAGGTTGTCCCACTCGCTTGTCAGCGTAAGGTGCACGCCCAGGTCTGCGTGCGGCAGCGTTGTGCACGCCGCCTCCGCCGCCCAGCCCGTGGGCAGCATGATGCTTCCGGTCGGGAAGCCCAGCGCAGCGTAGGCGCCATTCATTGCCTGAAACATGCCCAGGTCATCATGGTGCAAAATCAAGGCGCGCTTGCCTGCAAGGTTCATGTCATTCCAAAGGCTCATTAGTTGGTCCTCACTGCGCAAATTGTACGCCAGCCGCCATTGCAGCCGCAATGCATGGCGTGGGTATAAAAATTGGTGCTGCTCCTCGTGCCGCTCATCCAGTGGCAACACCTGCCAGCATTGGCGCACAGTGCGGCCACACCCCGGCAGCCACAGCGGGCGGGTAAAATGGCTGTGGCGGAGATGAGCTTTGCACTATCCTAATTGCGTGCAGCAGGGCAGCGCAGTCCGCCTAGCATCCACGCCAGATACCGCCCCACCCAACCACCTGCCTGCCCCACCTCCATTATGAAAGTTGCTGTCATCGGTGGCGGTTCCACTTACACACCGGAACTCGTCAACGGGTTTCTGGAGCGCCTGAAAACGCTGCCGGTCTCCGAGCTGTGCTTGATGGATATTGACGCTGACCGCCTGGCAGTGGTCGGCGGTTTTGCGCAGCGCATGGTGAAAGCCAAGGGCAGTCCCTTCAAAGTAGAGCTCAGCCGGGACCAGCGCGCCGCTGTGCGCGGCGCAAGCTACGTAACCACACAGCTGCGCGTGGGCGGCATGCAGGCGCGCAAAGCCGACGAGTATCTGGGCTTGCGCCACGGGCTCGTAGGCCAGGAAACCACCGGCGTCGGCGGCATGGCCAAGGCGCTGCGCACCATCCCGGTGATCCTGCAGGTGGCGCGCGATATGCGCGAACTGGCGCCCGGCGCGCTGCTCGCCAACTTCACCAATCCAGCGGGCCTGGTCACAGAGGCATTGGTGCGCCACGCGCCGGAGGTTACCGCGGTCGGGGTATGCAACACGCCCTTTCATATGAAGATGGATACCCTGGCCGGGCTGGAAAAAACTCTGGGGCAGGCGCTGGCGCCGGAACGTGCCGAGCTAAACACGCTCGGCCTCAACCACCTCAGCTGGCATCGCGGCTTCAAGCTGGACGGCGAAGAGTTGTGGCCGCGCGTCATGGCAGGCTACATTGCGCATGTGCGTGCGCAAGCTGTGCCGGAAGTTGCTCCAGAGCTGCTTGAAACGCTGCGCATGGTGCCAAGCTACTACCTGCAATATTTTTATTCCACGGCGCACAAGCTGGCCGAGCAGGCGCAGTGGCCGCCATCGCGCGCGGAGGCCGTGATGGAAATTGAAGCCAGCCTGCTGCGCGATTACGCCAACCCGGCGCTGTGCGAGCCGCCCGCAGATTTGATGAAGCGCGGCGGCGCATACTATTCCACAGTGGCAACGCAACTACTAAATGCGCATCATAACAACCTGGGCGAGACGCATATAGTGAACACGCGCCACAACGGCGCCGTAGCCGGCTGGCCCGCAGACTGGGTGCTGGAGCTGCCCTGCAAAGTGGACCGGCAGGGCGTGCATGCATTGCCCGCCGAGCCGCTGCCGCCCGTCTGCTTTGGCTTGCTGGCGCAGGTGAAGATGTATGAGCTGTTGACGGTGGAGGCTGCGGTGCGCGGCGACCGCGCAGCCGCGTATCAAGCGCTGATCACCAACCCGCTGGGGCCGCAGCCCGCACAGGCAGGTGCCGTGCTGGAAGACATGCTGCAAACGCACCGCGCCCACTTGCCGCAATTTTTCGCATGAGCCGCCCGCACCACTGCCGGTTCGCACTGCAAGAGCAATGAGCAGCGCAAATTTCTGGAGCCCGCTGCCATGACGCGTTACTTCGCGGGTGGCGATGTGGGCAGCACCAAAACCAACATCATCATTGCGGACGAGCACGGGCGCGTGCTGGGGTTTGGCGCCAGCGGCGGCGGAAACCATCAGGGCGTTGGGTACGCCGGGCTGCAGCATGTGGTGGCCAGCGCCTTGCAGCAGGCATTGGCGCAATCAGGCATTGCCCTGTCCGCCATTGAAGGCGCCGGCATTGGCATTGGCGGCTACGACTGGCCCGCCCAGCATGCCGACCACCTACGCGCGCTGGCCGCTGCCGGTTTGGCAATGCCGGTTGAGATTGTGAATGATGCCGTGGTTGGCCTGGTGGCCGGCGCTGCGTGCGGCTGGGGCGTGGGCGTTGTGGCCGGCACCAGCTGCAATTGCTGGGGCATGGATGCAGCTGGCAAGCTGGGCCGCGTGGTGGGCGAAGGCTCCCGCGTTGGCGAGTACGGCGGCGCCAGCGAACTGGTGGGGCGCGCATTGCAGGCCGTGGCCTACGAATGGGTGCTGCGCGGCCCGCCCACAATGCTCAGCACGGAATTCATGCGCATTACCGGCGCGCCGGACCTAATGGCGCTGATCGAGGGCCTCACCACCGGCCGTTTTGAAATTGACGCCCAACATGCGCCGCACGTGTTTCAAGTTGCGCTGCAGGGCGATGCCGTAGCGCGCGAGTGCATTGCATGGGCAGGGCGGGAGCTGGCAGCGCTGGCGCTGTGCGTCATTCGCCAGCTGCAGCTGCAGCGCTTAGAATTTGATGTGGTGCTGATTGGCAGCTTGCACAAAGGCGGCGCGCTGCTCACCGATGCCATGCGCGCAGCGCTTGCGCCGGAGGCGCCCGGTGCGCGGCTGCTGCCGCTCAACAGCCCGCCAGCCACCGGTGGTGTGCTGCTGGCGCTGCGCGCAGCCGGCTTGGATGCCGGCGCAGCGCGCGCGCAGTTAATGCAAAGCACGGCCGCATTTTTCGGCCAGCCATGAGTCCAGCGCAGGCTTATTTGCCCGCTGCACACGCAGCCAGCCAACACCAGCATGCAGCCACAACAGATTAAGATTTGCGTGCTACGGTAGCGCAATTATTGCGCCCAAAGATATCTGAAGCCGCAGCGTAATTTCATAATCGTCAAGATCAAGCATCTACAAATATCAACAGAGGATGGCAACTCAGATCCCATGAACAACATCGACCTTAAAAACCGAAACGCAATTGTCACGGGCGGCGCGCGCGGCATTGGCGCCGCCATCGCCCAGCGCCTGCTGCAGTCCGGCGCCAGGGTTGCGCTGTGGGACAAGGATGCGGGCGCGCTGGATGCAGCCCGCGGCTTGCTCGCCAGCCACGGCGCAGTTCACACCGCAGCCATGGATGTTACAGATGCCGGCTCGGTTGCAGCGGCTGTGCAATCAACAGTAGCTGCGTTCGGCAAGCTGGACATCCTCGTAAACAACGCCGGGGTGGCGGGCACCAACGCCAAAACATGGGAGGCTGATCCGGCTGACTGGCGGCGCGTGCTTGAAATAAATCTCACCGGCCCGTTCCTGTGCTGCCGGGCGGTTATCCCGCATCTGATAACCAATGGCTATGGGCGCATCGTAAACATTGCATCGATTGCGGGCAAGGAGGGCAACCCCACCGCCGCCCATTACAGCGCCTCAAAAGCCGGCGTGATTGCGCTCACCAAGTCGCTGGGCAAGGAACTGGCAACGGCAAGTGTGATTGCAAACTGCATCACGCCGGCAGTCATCGAGACGGATATTTTGAAGCAGGTCTCTCAAAGCCATATTGACTACATGCTCTCAAAAATTCCCATGAACCGCTTTGGGCGTCTGGATGAAGTTGCCGCGCTGGCAGCATGGCTGTGCTCGGCAGACTGCTCGTTTACAACCGGCGCAGTCTTTGACCTTTCCGGCGGGCGCGCAACTTACTAGATTGCGAGCTGCGATCCGTTATGAAAAAATTGCCTGCGCCCACAACCATCCGCCAGACAGTGACACTGGCAGCAGCTCCCGCCGCCGTGTACCGCGCCTTGATGGACTCGCGCCAGCATGCGCGCCTGATCAATGCACCGGCGCGCATCAGCAGCAAAGTTGGCGGCAGCCTCATGGCTTACGGCGGCTATATCACCGGCACAAATCTAGTGCTGGTACCGGGCAAAAAGATTGTGCAGGCCTGGCACATGCAAGACTGGCCCGCCGGCCATCTGTCGCGCTGCACCTTCCGGCTGGAGCGCATTCGCGGCGGCACGCGGCTGCACTTTACCCACAGCGGCGTGCCACCCCGGCAGCTTGTGGCAGTAAAGCAGGGTTGGATCGACCACTACTGGACACCGCTCAAGGTTTTGCTGGCTGCCAAATAAATCCTGTTGTGCTGGCCACCGGCTGCCCGCCACAGCTAAGATTCTCTGTCGGGGTGCCTTGGCATCTACAACCCGCCTATTACGGTGCCAGCCAATCGCAGGGAAAACAGTATTTGGGGCGCGGCCACCATCTTGTGGGTTATTGGCAGCCGCTCACCTGCACCGCATTACCGGTTTATTGCAGCGCTCAAATTTGCAAACACATTTTTTGACAACTCATATGTCCACAGCTGATATAGTTATAAATTAGAAACCCCGCCAACAAGCACTACGCTGACGCGCTGCTTTTTGGCGTGCCTTGCGTGCACTTGCGAGCAAGCCTGCAATCAAGCTCGCTTATGGAGCAAACAAGTGAAAGCCATTAAGTACTCGCAATACGGACCGCCCGATGTTCTAAAGCTCGTCGAGCTTGAAAAGCCTGCTCCCAAATCCAATGAGTTACTTGTGAAAGTCCGGGCCGTGTCGATCAATTATGGCGACATGATCGCCCGCAACTTCAAAAATATTTCGTCCCGAGAATTTAACATGCCGTTCCTTTTCTGGTTCTTGGCACGGATCGCCTTCGGGCTGAACGCGCCACGGAACGGGGTGCTTGGCAGCGAATTTGCCGGCGAGGTTGAGGCTGTGGGGGGGGATGTAAAGACCTTCAAGGCTGGCGACCCGGTTTTTGGTTTTCGCGGCCAGAGCATGGGCGCAAACGCCGAGTATCTCTGCGTACCGGAACACAGCATGGTCACCGCGAAACCCGCAAACATGACCTATGACGAAGCTGCCGCCGTTCCTTATGGCGCATTGACAGCGCTCAGCCTGCTTCGGAAAGTCAAAATCCAACCGGGGCAAAAGGTCTTGATTAACGGCGCCTCCGGCAGTATCGGGGCTGCTGCAGTGCAGCTCGCCAAACACTTTGGCGCAACCGTCACCGGCGTTTGCAGCACCCGGCGGCTGGCTTACGTTAAATCACTGGGCGCGGACAAAGTGATTGACTACACAAGAGAAGATTTCACCCGCAGCGGTGAAACCTACGACCTTATCTTCGATGTTCTGGGCCGGAGTTCTTTTGAAAAGTGCAAAAGCTCGCTCAACGAAAACGGACCTTATCTGCTTGCCAGCTTTAAGGGCAGGCAGCTTTTGCAAATGCTCTTGACCAGAAACAGCAGCAAAAAAGTGATCTGCGCACTTTCAGGCGAAACATTGGACGATCTGCTTTTCATAAAAACCCTGATCGAAAGCAGCGAGCTGAAAACAATCATTGACCGGCGCTTTCCACTGGACAAGACCGCTGATGCACACCGCTATATGGAAGCCGGTGAAAAAAGTGGCTGTGTCATTATTACTATCGGATAGCCAGTCAACCGCACAGATTTGACGGGCAAGTCAAGCCCGTGCTACTTTCTGGGTAGTTGTGAAAGCGCACTCCCAAATTTGCATTAGCTGACTAGGGCTGCGGCACCAGTACCGCAGCTACGCCACGCTGTGGGCTCAAGTTCTAAATGCAACGGATTCACCGCGTGCGCGGCAACCCAGCTGCGCCGCGAACACTTTTTCAGCCGGTGATCAATGACTTGGCGCTTCGTGCGAACGGCGGTTTCAGCGTTTGACCGCCCACTGCGCTTGTTTGTCCTTGCTTTTGCCAACGGCATAAGGCTCTAAAGGTACCTCCGGAACATCCAATTGCAATAAGGATCTTTTCAACCCTCACACAGCGTTCTGTACCCTGAATACCGCATCCAAAAACCATCCTCGCCCTCAACTTCGTTTACTGCAGCTCGCAGCTCGGCACATCTGAGACCAACCCGAGCCTGTACAGCCGCAACGTTCCCTGTCTTAAGCTGCCCGCGTTACACTGCAGGCCAACTCTTGGTGGTAGCATTGACATTCTTGAGCTGATTTTTGACGGAGCATCAGCTTAACCAGGCACCGCTTTGACGACTGAAGACGCACCACCATCAGAGGCGCCGGATGGCGATCCAGTTTGGACCTTTCGCGGCTACCAGATGCGGCCCGCGGAGTTCAACACCGCCATGGTGCACTACTATCGCGCCGAGATCCAGCGCTCCAATACCTGGCGCCTGCGGCTGGACAACACCACCAACTGGGCGGTGGTGGCGGCTGGCGCGGCGATCTCATTTGTGCTGGCCGACCCCAGCCATCACTACGGCCTGATCCTCCTGGACACGCTGCTCGTGACGCTATTCGTCTGGATTGAGGCACGGCGCTACCGCTACTACGAGTTGTGGAGCCATCGCGTGCGCCTGATGGAGACAGATTTTTTTGCCGCCATGCTCGTGCCGCCGTTTGCGCCCAGCCCGGACTGGGCCGAGAGTCTGGCCGAAAGCCTGTTGCAGCCAGACTTTCCCATCAGCATGTGGGAGGCGTTTGGGCGCCGCTATCGCCGCAACTATTTGTGGATCTTCCTCGTGCTGCTGGCTGCCTGGATGCTCAAGGCATTTTTGCATCCGCTGCCCGCCGCCAGCTGGGCGGAGTTTATGCAGCGCTCCGCAATCGGCCCCTTACCCGGCTGGGTAATGCTGACAATTGGATTTTCCTACAACGCAGCGCTCCTCGCGCTGGGCCTGGTCACTGCGGGGCTCAGCCAGTCCACTGGTGAGGTGCTGCCCAGGTGGGGGGAGTTTCCACTACTCAGCTCGCTGTGGCGCTCGATGGAAGTGCCCGAAGGCGTGGCCCAGGCGCCGCGCGCTGCAGCGCGCAGCGGCCGCAAACGCCAGCAGCTGCTGGCGCTGATAATTTCCAGTAAGCCGCGCGAGATTGCGGACCGCGTGCATGCGGACATGCGCCGCGGTGTCACGGCCTTGCACGGCATGGGCATGTACGCGCAGCAGGAGCGTGAAGTGCTGATGGTGGCTGTAACCACCACAGAGCTGGCGCACCTCAAAGCGCTGGTGCGCGCCGCCGACCCCAACGCCTTCATAATTGTGTCGCCCGCGCAGGAAATTCTCGGGCGCGGCTTTCAGGCACTTGAGTGATTGAACACGCACAGCGCAGCCATTCCGCAGCCCGCCAGTCCCCGCGCAACAAAAATGAATCGTGAAGCTCTGGTTGCCGAGCTGCAGGCACTGACCAGTGCCCAGCGTGCCTCGGCTGCGCCAGTAAATCTCGACCAGCACAGCCAGGACCAGTCTTCGCACGCTGCGCACCAGCCGGATGCAGTGGTATGGCCAGAAACAACCGCTGAGGTCAGCCTTATTGCAGCCCTGGCCAACCGGCAGCGCATCGCAATTACCGCATGGGGCGCCGGCAGCAGCTTGGAGGGCAATTCCATTCCAGTGCACGGCGGCATCGTTATGGACTTCACGCACATGAATCGCGTGCTCGCGCTGCACGCCGAGGATTTTCAAGTGGTTGTGCAGCCCGGCATCTTTTACAAAGACATGAACAAGGCGCTTGCCAAAAGCGGGTTGTTCTTTGCGCCAGATCCCGGCGCAAATGCCAGCATTGGCGGCATGGTTGCAAACAATGCAGCCGGCACGCGCACCGTGAGGTATGGTGCCACGCGTGACAATGTGCTGGCGCTTGAGGTTGTGCTGGCTGACGGCCGGGTCCTGCGCACCGGCTGCCGCTCCACAAAGCAGTCCGCCGGCTATGACCTCACGCGCCTGTTGGTGGGCTCAGAGGGTACGCTGGCGCTGGTAACCGAGGCCACGCTGCGCCTCGCTCCGCTGCCCGAGCACTTCAGTGCGGTAGTGGCGGCTTTTCCAAACACGACTGCAGCAGCGCAGGCAGTGTTCGCCATCATGGGATCCGGGCTCAATCCGGCTGCGCTGGAGCTGCTGGACACGGCCACGGTTCTGGCAATCAACACTGCCGACGCACTCGGGTTGCACCCATCGCCGACTCTGTTTGTGGAATTTCACGCAGCCAGCGAAGCCACGCTAGCTGCGGAGTTGGCCATGGTGGAGGCCGCTTGCCGCGAGCTGCAGTGCAGCAGCTTTCAATCAGGTGTGGGGCGTGCCGCCCGTGACCGGCTGTGGGCCGCACGCCACGGGCTGGGCGAACTATTCAAGCGCATCCATCCCCGCCACGGCTACCTGATTACGGATGTGGCCGTGCCGATCTCACAATACGCGGCGCTTGTGGCCGAAGGCACCGCAATCCTCGCGCAACTGAAAGGGGTCAGCGGCTACTTGTTCGGCCACGCCGGTGACGGCAACCTGCATTCGCACATTTGCTTTGCAGCTGATGCTGCCGACCGCGCACAACTGGAACGCCTGGTTAATGACCGGCTGGTTGAGAAAGCGCTTGCGCTGGGCGGCACGTGCACCGGCGAGCATGGCGTGGGAATTGGCAAGCAAAAGTACATGCTGCGCGAGCACGGCGCACCCACCCTGGAGCTAATGCGCCAAATCAAAACCCTGTTTGATCCCAACGACATCTTGAACCCAGGAAAAATACTGGGGGTTGACCGGGCAGCGTAAAACACAACGCGCCGCTCCAGCTTGCGCAGTGTAGCGCCACAGCCTCACGCGCTATGCGCGTATAGACAGTTGCAAGAATCTGCGGGCTCGTCCAACTGACGGATCGAGCGTGCCCGCTCACTTCCAGCGCCTCCACTTTTTAGCTACGCTAGGCAGGATGCGCCATCCCATGCTGATCGCAGCTGCTGTGCTCTGCCACCCTGGGCACGATTGCAACTGCAGCGTGCGCGTCCCCGGCCGGGCGTCAAGATTGCGTAAATAATTGCATTCCATCAGCAGCCCTTAGCAGCACTTTGGTATCCAAATAATTGCTGGAATCCAAGTCATTTAGAGCGCCACACCCGCGCGCCTAATGCACCAGCGGTTACTCCACCGCCACTGCGCATAAATTGCCATGCGCTTCAATCCTGCTATACTGCCGCTGCCCCCTGTCGGTTAACTAAATTCTCGGTTTATCAAAATGCGCAACGCCAATCCGGCCGCTCTGGTTTTCTCCGCATTTGGCGTCGCAGTTGCAATTGGCCTCGCGGTCATGATCATCGGCTTCACCGGATACATGGCAGCGGCGCGCTACCGTGTCTTCCAGCCCACCGTGGTAGTGGTGCCCACCGCCACCAAAATTATCGAACGCGGGCTTCGCGTAGTGGACTTCTCACTGTACCCCAAGGTAAGCCCTCAGCCGGGCATGCGCCTGGCAGCTGCCAAAAAAGGCCAGCTGTTGCGCATGGGCGGGCTGGTGCACACCGTGGCGGGCAGCGCTGCGCGCTTCGCCATCTCCGATGAAGGTGAGCTGTATGTGGCCCCCGACAGCCTGGTGGGCGTGACACAGCTGCCGGCCAGCATCAAAGACACATTCTCGTTGCTCACACTGTTAACGGGTGAAGTGTTCGTCGCTCTGTCCGAAGGCACGCTGCAGGTGCAAACGCCGCTTGCCCTGGTGGAAATCCGCGCTTCGGCAATGCGCGTCAGCTATGACGCAAAAACAATCAAAGAAATCAATGCCAGCCTGCAGCTGGGCGGCCTGGCGGAAGACGCTGTCGATCTCGCGCTGCTTACCGGCGAAAAAGGCGGGGCTGACGCAGGCGCTGCGGCCGAGGGCGGCCACGAAGCGCCGGTTGAATCGACGCCGGAAGCAGGTGCCACGGACGGACTCACAGAGCCCGTTCCCGCCGAACCCGCGCGCATGACCATCACCCTGCTGGACAGCTCGGGAATTTTGCGCATCAAGCTGCAAGAGTACCTGCTGGAACGCGGCCGGACTTACGTCATCACAAAGGACGGGCTGCTTTCGCCCGAGGGAACTCCCGTCGAGCTCGATGCGCTGCCGATCTGGCTTGAAGTATTGCCATCATCCGGCGCAGCAGTGCGCGCACTGATGCCAACTGCAGTGCCGACGGCCACGACTGCAGCAACCGAACAACCGGCAGCTACACCAACAAGCGCGGCCCCTGCAACTGCTGCACCTGCCTCAAGCGCCACTGCATCCCCCGTGGCAGTGGCCACCTCCATTCCCAGCGCAACGCTAGCTGCCAGCGCCACAGTTGTGGTGAGCCCCACTGCGACCGTGACCGGCACTGCCACGTTGGCGGGAAGCACTACGCCAACTGCTGCTGCCTCGCCCGCAGCGGGAACAACACCCACGCCCAGCCCCACCTCTGGCACGGCCACGGATATCATGACCACCCTGCGCGCCGACACCGCGCGCTTCTCCACTTTGATCAACGCACTGGAGAAAGCCGCGCTCGCGCCCACACTAAGCACGGGTACCTATACGCTGTTTGCACCCACCAACTCCGCTTTCAACAGCATGCCAAACGGCGCGCTCGATTTTCTGCTGCTGGATACAACCGGCCTAGCCCGCTTGCTTAAATACCACACGCTTGGGGTAAGCCTGAACACTTCCGGTATTACAGCATCCCAAAGCGTTACCTCGCTGGCGGGTGTGGCAGTTACGGCGCGCAAGGACGGCACTAAGGTTTACTATGGCACAGCCTCCGTCACGCAGGCAGATATCGCCTGCACCAACGGTGTAATCCACGTAATCGACAGCGTGCTGTACCCGGTACCGGCCAGCTAAAGCGCTCCGGTGTTTGCGGCAGCGCTAGGGTGCAGCCACAACCACAACGCCCAGCTCCACGCTGTTCTGCAGCCCGCCGCTGCCATCCACAGCCAGGCGCTCAAGCGTATCCAGCCGGTACCAACCCACCTGCACTGCATAGCTGCCGGGTTGCATAGTGCGCGGCAGCTGCAGCGCCACGCGCTCGGTAAACTGCTCGCCCACCGGCCAGCTGCCCGTGGGCCGCAGGCCGCCTTGCGGCTGCCCGTCCACTTGGGAAACAAGGCTGCCATCAGCGCCAAGTAGATGCGTGAAAAGTGTGTAGTCCGCAGCCGGCGCTACCAGCGCCTGCCAGCGGGTTGCCACTTGCAAGCTGCTGCCGGCCGGTAGCTGGTCGGCACTTAAGCCAAACGCATCCAGCTGCAGCTGGCCGGCAAAACTGGCCGACCGGGGCCGGTTTGCCTGCGTGTTGCCGCGCACAAATAAATCCAGTGTTGCATCCGTGAAGTCTCCATGCCACGCCAGAAATGCGCGCTGGCTCAAGCCCTGCTGAAAGCTGCGCTGCGGGTCGTACGCTTGCGCGTCGCCAAAGCTCAGCAGCCACAGGCGTGTGTGCGCGTTGGCCGCCGTATCCAGCAGCGCAGTGCTGCGCGCATCCGTCCACGGAAAATCCCACGCCAGCCTGTAAAGCGGCAGCGCAACCGGGCCGTAGTATTCATACAATGCGGATTGTGCGCTGTGGGCTAGCAGCAATCCATCTCCCGCCTGCGCCTGCGCGCGCACAGTAGCCAGCAGCCGCCCATAGCCGCCTTTGGCAAAGGCTGTGTTGTAGTGATAGTGATACAGCCCAAGCAGATTTATCAACAGCACTGCAGCCAGCAGCGTCGGCCGCAGCCCGCGCGGCGCGGCCTGCACGCCGGCAGCCAGCAGCACCCAGAGCGCCGGCAGCGCCACAATCAAGAAGCGCTCGTTATAAAATGGCATAAACGGCGCGAGCAGCCACGCGCCCAGCAGCGGCAGCAGCACGCAGAGAGCCAGCCAGCGCTGGGTAGTGTGCCGCGTGCGCCACGCGCCCCAGATTGCAAGGGCCAGCAACCCGTAAGCGGGCCACGCTTGTGCGGGCGGCAGCGTGGCGCCCGCCAGCAGTGCGCGCGGCGCATCCAACCAGATGGCGCGGCTGCCCGCCCACTCCCACGCCTGCCAGCGCAGTGCGGCGCGCTCGCCCAAGAACGCGCGCTGCGCGAGCACCCACACCGCCAGCGCGGCACCGGGCAGGATGCCCAGCCACAGCCAGCTGCGCGTGCTGCGTTTTGCAGCCAGCAACAACAAGTGCGCCAGCCACACCAGCGCGCAGTAGTAGTGTGTAAACAGCGCCAGCGTCGCCGCCAGCAGCCAGGCCCACAGGCGCCCGGTTTGCACCGGCCGGGCCTGAAGGCGCAGCACCAACAGCGTCGCCAGCGCGCACAAGAGCGCAGCCAGCGCATACATGCGGGCTTCCTGGCTGTAGTAAATGCCAAATGCAGAAACCGATGCAACGGCTGCCGTGGTGATCCCAACGGGGCGCGGCGAAAACCGTCTGCCCAGGTTGCAGCAAGTAGCTACCAGCAGCGTTCCAAAAAGCACAGAGAGATAGCGCACGGCCAAAGGCCGGTCGCCGGCCGCTGCCATCCAGTAATGCAGCAGGGCGTGGTACAGCGGCGGATGTGTCTCTACGCCCGGCCGCACAATTTGGGGCAGTGCCTGGGCGCTGAAGCGCACGCTAAAGGCTTCATCGCCCCACAGGTCCTGGCGCTGCATGCCTGCCACGCGCAGCGCACAAGCCAGCAGCACAAGCGCAGTGCACACTGCCAGCGTGCGCTGCCGCTGGCCGGGCCCAGCCACTGCCGCAGCCTCGCGCATCAACATTCAGGCAACAAAAAAGTTTTCGACGGCGGGCAGCCAGGCACGCTTCATGGCACGTGCAGCACAATCTTGCCGATATTAAGGTTGGCTGCCATGCGGGCGTGCGCCGCCGCAGCATCCGTAATTGCAAACTCCGAGTCAATCACGGGCAGCAGCCTGCCATCCACCACCGCCGGCCAGAAGCGCTCCACAAATGCGCGTGTGATCGCCACCTTCTCAGCCAGCGCACGGCTGCGCAGCACGGACCCGATCACGCGCAGGCGCTTGCCCATCAGTACCCGCAGGTCCAGCGCCGCCTGCGCGCCGCTCAAAGTGGAGATCAAAACCAAACGGCCGCGCACGCGCAGCAATTGCAGGTTGCGCTCAAAGTAGCCGGCGCCCACCGGATCCAAAATCACATCCACCGCGCCCACCGCGCGCAAAAGTTCAGCTGCAAAATCCACTACATGATGGTCAAGCGCCTGCAGCGCACCCATGGCACGGCAGTGCGCGGCTTTTTGCGCGCTGCCCACGGTGGCGTACACCGGATTGCCACTGGCCTTGCAAAGCTGGATGGCAGCCGTGCCGACTCCGCTTGCACCGGCATGCACCAGCACGGTCTCAGCCGGCTGCAGGGCAGCCTCCGTATACAGGTTTACAAATGCGGTCAACGCAGCCTCAGGCAGCGCTGCTGCCTGCGCATAACTCCAGCCGGGCGGCATGTGCAGCAGCATGTCCGCCGGCACAGCAGCCAGCGCGGCGTAACCGCCACCGGGCAGCAGCGCGCACACATCCTGGCCGGTGCGCCAGGCAGTAACCCCGGCACCCACGCCAACAATGCGGCCGGCCATCTCCAGCCCCAATACTTCGGAAGCGCCGGGCGGCGGCGGATAGTGGCCGGCGCGCTGCATTAAGTCTGCGCGGTTGAGCGCAGTGGCGTGCACCCGCACCAGCACTTCGCCCGGTGCGGGCTGCGGGTCAGGGCACTCGCCCCACTGCAGCGCTTGGTCCGGCAGGACGCGGGTGGCGTGCATGCTGCCAGCCAGGGTGCTAGGCGCTGCCCACCGTAATGCCGGTGAGGCGCTCGAGCGCCTTGATCAGCGCATGATTGCCTTCATGCCCCAGCCCCTGCAGCTGCAGCACACGGTAAAACTGCGCAACCATGTGCGTCGCTGGCAGCGGCACGCCTAGCTCATCCGCGGCTTGCAGCACAAGGCGCACATCTTTTTGCTGCAAGTCGATGGAGAAACCCGGGCGCCAGTCGCGCTTTAAAATTTGGGGGCCGCGGTTGGAGAGCATCCAGCTGCCCGCTGCCCCCCCGGAAACAGCTGCCAGCGTCTGGTCCAGATCCAGCCCGCCGGCGGCAGCAAACAGCAGCGCCTCGCTCATCGCCAGCGCATTGCCCACCACCAGTATCTGGTTCACCAGCTTCACCATCTGGCCGCATCCCAAGGCACCCACATGCGTGATGGTCTTGCCCATCGCTGCAAACATCGGGCGCGCGCGCTCCACATCCGCTGCCGCACCGCCAACCATGATGCTGAGCGTGCCCTTGGCTGCGCCCTCGGAGCCGCCGCTCACTGGTGCATCCAGCAGGCTGGTGCCGCGTGCTGCCAGCTGCGCACCAATGGCGCGCGTGGCCTGCGGGCTGATGGTGCTCATGTCCACCACCAGCGCCCCGCGGCGCAGGCCGTGCACTGCGCCTTCCGATCCCAGCAGCACCGCCTCCACATCGGCCGTGTCGCTCACGCAGGTGATGATCACATCGCACTGCGCTGCAACCTGCGCGGGGCTGCCGGCCACGGTGGCGCCTGCAGCTTCCACGTCTGCCGTGCGCCCGGCAGTACGGTTCCAAACCACCAGCGCGAAGCCGGCACGCCGCAGGTTTAGCGCCATGCTGCGCCCCATAATTCCCATCCCGATAAAGCCAACTGTTTCGTTCACTGTTTCCTCAATACGAGCATGAACTCGCTCTTCATGCCGTCCGGATTCTTATTTTTGCGCGCGCTAAACAACTGGCGCGCCTTGATGCGGTCCTCAAGCACCGTCTCACACTCAAAGCCACGGTCGGAAAAATACTCCATGAAGACGCGCCAGATTTCCACCTCCAGCCCGTCTACGCGCGGGTTGCCAATGAAGATGCAGGCGCGTGCGCCGCGCACCAACTGCGCCATCGCATTGTCAAACACATTTAGCGTGTGGCAGAAATAGGAGTCCAGCATGGCCGAAAGCTTGGCGTTGTCAAGGCGCGCGCGCACTGCGTTCAGGGTGTGCGTTTCCACAACGCGCGTCGCTTTGCGATACGGGATCTCAAGCGCAGTGATGCGCTGAATATCGCGCTGCTTGTAGCCGAGCCAGTACAGGTCCAGTTTGAATGTGCGCACGTACTCCTGCGCCTGCAGGTACGGCGGCGAGCTGATCAACGCCTGAAACTCCATGCCGGGACGGAAGTTATAAATGCTGGAGTCGACGCCGCCCTGATGCACCAGCGCCGGCACGCTGCCGTTCAACATCTCCACCAGTGCGTTTATGTCCTCCAGAATATTCTGCGCCTGCGTGCGCAGCTGGCGGTGCAGGCGCGATTGCCAGTCGCCTTGCAGCAATCCGTCGATGTACAAGCGCTTGCTCTTCGAGCGGAATAATTTGGGCAGGCGGTGCTCGGCGTAGGAAAAGTGCTTGCTCACCTTGAGCAGCGCCGCCTCCAGAATCAGCGCGTAGGTGTCGTGCGCCAGCTGCTTTTGCGCGCCCCACAAGCGCTGCAGGCCAGCCAGAATTTCGGGCGCATACCAGTAGCCGATGGTGGACCAGTGCGGCTGGAACTCCGTGTTGCCGGAGAAGATGCCATGCAGGCGCTCTTCCAACACTGCCGGCGAAAGCGCAAGGCGCCCTTGATAAATCTTCAGTGGAATGATGTGGTCGAGCAGATAGTTGAGGTCCAGCAGGAATGCGCGCCGGCCGCACAAGCAGGCCTCCAGCCCCACCGTTCCGCTGCCCGCAAACGGATCAACAACCGTATCGCCCAGCTTGGTGAATTGCTGCAGGCAGTAGCGCACCGCATGTGGAATAAATTTGGCGGGGTAGTAGTACAGCCCGTGCGTCAAATAAGCAGAAGCAGTGATCTCAGGCACAAGATCACGAAATGAAACTGGAACAGCCGCAACATCAACGGGTCGGCTTGCAATCATTTCCTAATCCAGCAGCAGGGTAATGCCCATCACAAGCGGAATTGCAAGCAGTGCCAGCAGCACTAGGCCGCCGCCGGCAACCGCAATAAATGTGCCGACGGTCCAGCCGCGCGCCGGGCGGACGGACTCGCCCGCCAGCACCTGTGTGACCGCGGAAACGGCGTGGCGCATCAGCTCGGGCTCGCGAGCGGGCTCCAGCGCCACCCAGTCCGCACCGGGCACGGGCAGCGGCAGCAGCAGCGCACGGGCCCCGGCCGGAATGCGCGCGGCCAGTGTGGCCGGCAACAACAGCAGGCCACTGTCGGGCAGTGCAGCGCCGGGCACCGGGGTTTGCACCAGCACTTGCAGGCCGGGGTGCGCCGCCTGCAACGCACTTTGCAGCGCCTGCGTAAATGCATCCCCTGCCGGCAGCAGCAATGTGGCTTGCTTTCCCGCCAATGCAATCTGCGCCAGCGCGTCTTGAGCCGCGCGATCTGCAGCCAGCAGGCGCTGCTGCCCCAACCACAACGCAGCACTCAGCAAGCCATAACCCACAGCTTGAGCAGTTCCCGGCAGCAAGTCCTGCGCATCCACAGACAGCATCAGGTTGATGAGGCGCGCCACCACAAACACAGTGCTGGTGAGCACGCCCAGCACTGCCAGCAGCAAAAAGAAATACAGGTAACCGCGCCGGAAGCTGCTGTGGCGCTCGGCCGCACTGGCATGCGCAGCGGACTGCACCGCGCGCCAGGCCAGAGCCCACACCGGCAGGCCAGCCAGCAACACTGCGCTCACCAACGCCAGTAGCTCGCGCTGGTCGCTTTCGTAAGGCCAGCGAATAAGCACGGTGAGCAGGCCGCCCAGACCCACCAGCACTGCGCCCAGCCCTAGCGCTGCAGCCAAATACAGGTACAAGCGCCGCACCACCAGCTGCCCACCAAGCAGTTGCGCGTGTGCATCGTCCGCGCGCAGCACGGCCGCATGGTAAGCCCAGATAAACCCGAACACGGTCACGGCTGCTGCCAGCGGCTGCCAGTCTCCGAACGCGGGCAAGCCCAGCAGCGCACGCAATGCGCCGCCCAGCACCAGCGCCAGATTTGTAACGGTTATGAACATGCCGGAAAACAGCAGCACATACAGGTAAAGCTTGCGCACCACCGACTGCAGCTCTACAACCGCTCCACCGGCAAACAGGCGCTGGACAAAGCGCCACGCCAGCAGCCATGCGCCCATACTGGTTAGCAGGCCCGCTACTTCCGCGTACGGCAGCGCAGCAATCTTCAGGCCCGCAGGCTGCGGGCTGAGCTCAAACAGCAGCCAGCCCAGCAGGCTGGCTGCATTGCTGAGCACCACGGAAAGGGAAAAGAAAGCGAGCAGCAGCGCAGCGAGGCGCTGCACACCGCAAAAGAACACTTCATCAGCAAAGCGCGCTGCCAAATCGAGGCGTTGTGCGTTGAAGTACCAGAGCATGCCGGCCAGTACCAGTAGTGCCACAACACTCTCGCCCGCGGTTGCATCTGGGAAGAGGCTGGCGCTGCTTGTGTTTGGCAGCAGCTGCAGGCCGGCCTCTATCAGCCAATATGCACTGAACAGCCACGGGATGACAAACGCAAGCAGCATCACATGGACATAAACCGGGCGTGCCTCATTGCGCTGCGCCAGCTCCGGATCGCCTGCTTCACGCTGCGCCCAACGCCAGTGCAGCCCGAAGATAGGCAGGCCGATCAACACCACCGAAAGCTGCAAAGCTGTGGACTGGGGCAGCGCGCCACCTGCGCCGGCCAGCAATCCGCGCAGCAGCCCGATCACCGCCCAGGTAACAGCCTGCAGCGTGATTCCGCTGACCACGTGCAGATACCAGCGTCTAAGCACGGGCGCTGTGTATTGGCGGTAGCAGGTGCATGCCCACTAAAAGCTGCTCTCTAGTCGGAATAATAAGAATCAACTGGCCTTTCACAGCCAGCCGGGTCTTCCATGCAAAAGAGCCAGTAGCTGTCGGCGTGAATCAGCTGCCACTTCCCCTCGGCCAGGCGCAGCTCCATTTGAAAATTGTTCGTCTGCTGCTCGCTGCCGAACAAACCCTGCGACACCAGCAGCGTCTCGCGCACCGTGACAAAAGCGGACGCGTCCACCCGCCGTGTGTCCGTGGCGCGCAGCACGGATGAGCCGCCTGCGCCCCCCGGAATGACCCAGGAGTTAACGGTGATCAGGTGCGCGAACTCTGCCGCCGACGCGGGGTAATGGCGCAGTGCCGGCGAGAGCGCGGCATAAGCGCGCGGGTAGTCTGCGCGCTGCAGCGCCAGCAGGTAGTTAAGCGCAACGTTTTCCGGCTTGTCCTCAGGTTGGTAATCAGGCGGCGGACGGCGCACGGCCAGCACCAGCACAAGCGCCACCAACAGCAGCGCGCCCAGCACAAAGCCCAGCAAGAAGCGGTCTGTTTTTTGCATTGGATTTTTCCCGAAGCAGAGCGAATAACCTGCGCTGACTTTGGACAGCCTGCGGTGCCCAAATTATACGGCTAGGCGTGCGCAGTCATAACCGCCACCGGATGCCCGCAGTTGGCACTACGCTCAACGCAGCGCCCAGGACCGCTACGTGCTCAAGGCCGCATGCAAGACGGGCCGCCAAGATCAGTACAGCCGCGCGCGAACGAGGTTCCCGGCTCCAGCAGCGGCACCCGCCATACCAGCACAGTCTGCAGCGCCAGCAGCAAAATCAGTGCCAGCTGCAGGCGCCGCGCCATACCAGCTTGCGGCTGCAGCCGGATGCGGTAAAGCCAGCTGCCCCAATACACCAGAAGGCCCAGCCCGCCGTATAGCGCCGGCTGAAAATGGCGCGTCCACATTGTAAGATGCAGCCAAAAGTACCAGTAGGAATACGCAACAATTACCGCCATTACAACACCGGAATAAAGCGCGGCACTGCGCAGGTGCGGCCGCGCTGACAGCACCGGCCGCATTGCCAGCGGCGCAGCAACTACCGCACCCAGCGATAGAGCCAGCATCTTGAAGCGGTAACCCGCGGAGAGTGAAGACCACTCAAACTCCGGTGAGACAAGCCGCGCTGCCAGCAGCTGAAAAAACGAGCCCGGCTGGTCCAGCCGCTGGCGCCCGGCCAAAATAAAGCCGCTGTACTCCCGTGCCCAGCCGCTAAGCCCTGCAAACCCAAAGCGCAGAAAGATGAGCAGCGCCCATGCCGCAAGCGGCAGCAAGAAAGCGGCCGCCAGCAGCAGCAGGCGACGCAGCTTGCTGCGCAAGTCCGGCTGTACCAGCGCACTATTGAGCATCATGAAGCCCGCGGCCAGCGGCGCATAAATAAACTTGCAATGCCACACTGCCAGCCCCCACAGAAAAGCAGCGCGCGCCGGGCGTTTGGGCATTACCGCCAGGCCCCAGCCCAGCCACAGCGCCCCGGCAAGCTCACCCAGCGTCAGCAGAAAACCATGCCAGTACGGGAAGCCCAACAACGGCATAACGGTCACGGACCAAAGAGCGCTGCTCAGCAACAGCGCCGTGTGCGCTGCAAAACCGGCACCGCGCAAAAAGCGCATCCCGAGCGCCAGCGCCAACAGCCACACCGCTGCACCCGCCATAAGGCGCGCGCCAAACAAGTTGGCGCCCAGCAGCCAAGCCAGCCCGCTGGGCAGCGAGCCCACAATGCCGGTGGAGATGCCGCCGCTGATGGCTTGCCCGCCATAGTTTTGTGAATAGTTCAGACCGGTCACAAAGCTCAGGCCGGCGTTTGAGTTCCACATCTCATCCACAAAATATTTTTCGCGGTCTGCCATGATGACCAGCATGTGCCAGCTGTTAATGGCGGCGAGCAGCGCGAGCGCCAGCCACAGGGCGCGCCGGTCAAAAATTGTTATGCGGGGCATGTTTGAAACACGTGGGGGCAGGCAATGGAGAGTTTTCGCCCCGGCCCATAGGCGGCGCAAGCGCCGCAGCGTGCAAGCCGCTTAGTCGTCGTTGACGATGGTGAGAAGACCGGTGGTGGTGGAGACCGCCGGCGTTACCAGCGTATCGGTGGGGTACACACCACTCAGCGTAATGATGACCGTCTCGTGCGCTTCATTGGTTGTGTCGCCGCAGACACCAATAGTAAAGGTTTTGCTGGCGTTCTCAAATGCCGCCCAATTGAGCGTGCCGGTGGTGTTCACGTAGTCCACACCGGCCTGGCAGGTGGTACCGCCCGTAGCCGTGCCGGCGCTGGTGGATGTGCTGTAGGTGATGGCCATAACAGAGGCACTCAGCCCGGTCTTAGTGAGGGTGATGGTGACCGGCACGGAATTCGTGGCGCCAGTGCTACCCTCTTGCGCGGTCACCCCGGCCATATAAATCACCGGGATGGACGTACTGGTTGCCGTCGGCGTACTGGTGGACGTTGAGGTGGGCGTGTTTGTCGGCGTCAACGGATTCGGCGTAGCCGTTGGGGTAAACGTACTCGTGGGTGTGGTCGTGACCGTCGGTGTCATGGTTGTAGTGGCAGTCGGCGAGGATGTGGAGGTTGGCGGCGTGCCAGTAACCGTTGGAGTAGTGGTCGGCGAACTGGTGCGCGTTACGGTGCCTGTAGCAGAGGGGGTTACAGTAAGCGTGGTTGTTGCCGTGTTGGTTGCAAGGCGCGTTGGAATCTCAAGCGTCGCATCCGGCACCAGTGCTTCAAGCGCATCCATTGCCTCTGGATTGTTTGAAACCCAACTTACGTACTCCGCAGTTTCAATACTGGCAGTAATCTGCGGCACCGGATTGGAGAGCAACCGCAGGTACGGATTCTTCTTGACAGTGCCCGTAGCACCCGGTGGAACCTGCGCTTTCACACCGGCTGACTCGAGTGCACAGTACCCGTCCAGACAAGTGGTGGTAGTGACAAAACGCGGGAAAGCCACATGCTTAATTCCCAACATGCCGCCCTGCACAGACGCAGTGCCCGCCTTGGTCTCAACATCCACGGTGCCCGCTGGATGCATCACCCAAATGTGCCCACTAGCCAACTGCAGGCGCGTGTAGGGCGATTTCAAATCCTGCCCCAGCGCTGCCAGCGTCAGCGTTGTGTTTTCACTCATGGTGATAATGGTGCCCTCGGTTAGCTCCACCCGCGCGCTGCTGTTGGGGCCGGTGCGCACCTGGCTGCCAACACCCAGGTCCTGGCTGTCTCCAGCCACGCCAAAGCCGCTGATACTCTTGCGCATTTCCACGGTGCCGGCCAGATCATTCAGTGTTGCATAGCGCGTACTGACGACAGAGGTAAGCGCGGCTTCATCCCAGAACACCTGGTTATTTGTCAGGCACAGCGACGGGAAGGCGGAAGTAAAGACGGTCACACTTGTGGTGGCCGCAATGAATTCCACGCTTAGCTGGCCATAGGTATCTATGTAATTCTTGTAGCGCGACCAGACAATATTCGGGCTGGAAGCATCTACCAGCCCGTCGGCAATTCCCACGCGCATGTTGATGGAACCGGCACCAAGTGATACATCCGGGTCAGTACCGCTGCTGGACCAGGCACTGCCCCACACAGAAAAACGAATACGGCTGCCAGCCGTAATCCCCGTCACAGTTTGAGACAGGCCACCTTGAAAGGAGCTGCCACCGGAGACGCTCACAAGTTGGGCCTTGTAGCCTGCATAGACACGCTCCGGGCGCATGCTAGCGTTCACACCGGAGTAGCGGGGGACCTGGTTGGTGCAGTTAGCATTTTCTAGGAACCAAGGTGTCCACCCCGTGGCTACCTGCTGGTCGATATTGTCCTTAAATTTTACAAAACTGCCCTCGAAGTCCGGATTCGTCAGCAAGTTGCGCGAACTGATCTGCACGGGAGCCGGAGTACTGGTGTTCAGTCCTTTGCCTGGCGTCGGGGTAAGCGTAACGGTGACCTCGGTCTTTGCACCCGTCACGCCCTCCGCCGGCACCAAGGTTGCCACTGGCGCAACCCCAACGGGAGCTGCTATTGCTCCTGTGCCCGGAATCAGTAGAACGTCGCCGATCTCCAAGCGGGTACCGGTGATCCCGCTGGCACGCTGGATGCCCAGCACGCTGGTGCCATAAGTTTGGGCCAGCCGAAAGAGCGTATCACCACGCTTCACAACATAGCGAAATTGGGTACTTGGAGCTGCTGCTGCAACCGCCGCTGTCTCCGGCACAATCAAGCGCTGCCCCACAACAATGACCGTACCCGCCAAACCGTTGACTTGCTGCAGTGATGCAATCGTGACGCCGTAGCGCGCTGCAATCGCCGAAAGTGAATCGCCAGGCCGGACGGTATAAATAATCTCAGCCGCGGGTGCTGCCTGCACCACAACAGTCGCGCTGGGCAGCAATACACACATTACAGCCAGCACCAGTGCAGCATGAATTAAATGAGAAAAGCGCTTCATCAGATAGATGCCAAATATATCATAGAGTTCGGCGCTTTCTGCAGCAGTGGCACTGCGGTCAAACGCTTAGAGTGCATTAGTTCTCGGCTATATCCTGCCAAAACTGAACTCACCCTGCATAACCAGCTCAAAACAAAGGGGTGTGGGTTGCAAAGATTGAATCAGAGTCTAGGGCATCATAAAAAATCGCGGGAGATTCTGCCGTAAATATTTTGTAAAGACTGGACAAAGGCGCTGCATTTTTATCAGATTGTGCGGTCTATAATTCTTAACGCGCCGCGTTACGGGCGCACAGCCCCGTGACCCAGAACAACCGCTCCGTAGCGCGCTCTGCCGGCATTTTGATGGCATCTTTTGTGGCGGCAAATCTCGCCGGCTTACTGCGGCAGATGCTCATCAACCGGGCCTTCGGAGCCGGCACCGCACTGGACGAATACTTTGCCGCGTTCCGTGTGCCTGACCTGCTGTTCAATTTGCTGGCTGGCGGCGCGCTCGGCTCTGCTTTTCTGCCGGTGTTCACCGGCCAACTGCTAAGCAACTCGCGGCCGGCTGCGTGGGCGCTGGCCAGTGCCCTGCTCAACTCACTGTGTATTGTGCTGTTGCTGCTGGCGGGTTTGGCAGCATGGTTTGCGCCTGCCATCACGCGCTCGCTTCTGGCGCCGGGCTGGGACGCGCAGCAAGTGGCGCGCACCGTGCAGTTGATGCGCATCATGCTGCTCTCAACCGCGGTGTTTGGCGCAAGCAGCGTCCTGATGAGCGTGCACCACGCGCACAATCATTTTCTAGCGCCGGCTCTGGCACCGGTCTTGTATAACGCCGGCATCGCAGCCGGCGCAGTGTGGCTGGCGCCGCACTACGGCGTGAGCGGGCTGGCTTATGGGGTGGTGCTCGGTGCACTGCTGCATTTGCTGGCGCAGCTGCCGCCGCTCTGGCGCTATGCACCGCAGTACCGCGCACATCTGGGGATGGCCGACCCGCAATTGCGGCGGGTGGCTGCTTTGATGGCACCGCGCGTTTTGAGTTTGGCAGCGTGGCAGGTTAATTTCTGGGTAAACACTGCGGTTGCCTCCACGCTGCCGGCAGGCAGCCTGGCTGCGCTCGTGATTGCCTTCCAGATTTTTACTTTTCCGCAGGCGGTGATTGCGCAGGCGCTGGCCACGGCGCTGTTTCCTCGCTTCTCTGCGATGGCGGCGCGCGGAGAATACGCTGCGCTGCGCGACACGCTGGCTGCCAGCCTGCGCGCAGCTCTGTACCTGACATTGCCGGCCACCGCAGGCATGTGGCTGCTAGGCAGGCCGCTGCTGCGCCTGCTTTTTGAAAGCAGCACATTTGATTCCGCCGCCACACAGATGGTCTATTGGGCGCTGGTCTGGTATGCGCTGGGGCTGGCGGCGCATTGCGGGGTGGAGCTGGCAGCGCGCGCTTACTACGCCTTGCATGATACGCGCACGCCGCTGCTGGCCGGCAGCGCCGCTGTGGTGCTCAATGTTGGTTTGAGTCCGCTGCTGGCGTTCATATTCATGCGCGTGCACTGGCTGCCGCACGGCGGACCCGCACTGGCCAACACTATTGCGACTACACTGGAGCTGGCGCTGCTGTTGCTGTGGCTGCACAGCGCGCTGCAGCCCGGCGCTGCCAACCGCGCTGCCATGCGCCAAACGGTGCTGCGCTCCGGCACAGCAGCGCTGCTGATGAGCGCAGCGCTGGCAGCCTGGCTGGCTGTTGCGCCAGCTTCAACGCTGGTTACAAGCCTGGTTGGGCTGCTGCTGGGTGGCGCAGTTTACTGGGTTGCCACGCTGGCACTGGCCAGCCCGGAGGCGCGCCTGCTGCCGCAGTTGCTGCTGCGCCGGCGGCCGGAATCAGAGTAGGCGCTGCACGAAGCCGCTCCACAAACCCCACGCCACAAACATTCCCAGCAGCGTGCCTGCTAGCACTTGCAGTGGCGTGTGGCCCAGCAGCTCGCGCAGCTCTTGCTCTTTGGGCGGGTGTCCGGCAGCCAGTTCGCGCAGCAGGCGGTTGATCACCCGCGCCTGTTCACCGGCTGCACGCCGGATGCCGGTGGCGTCATAGATCACAATCATTGCCAGCACAACCGCCACAGCAAACTCGTTGGTGGCAAAGCCATTGTGCAGACCAAAGCCCCAGGCCAGGCCGGCCACCAGCGCGGAATGTGAGCTGGGCATGCCGCCGCTGCTGAATAAAATCTCGAAACGCCATTCGCCGGAATGCCAGAATTCGAGCGGCAGCTTCAGGAACTGTGCCATCAGCCATGCCACAATCGCCGCGAGCAAAGGCTGGTTTACATACATGGGTTAGGTGGCGGCGCCGGCTGCCTGCGCGGGGGTTGGCGGGGCTCAGGCATCGTCCCCGTCTTCATCCGCGTCCAACTCTTCGGCGCCTTCCGGCTGCATTTTGCGCACCTTCTTTTCCGCTGCCTGCAGCAGTGCCTGGCAGTGCTGCGCTAGTGCCTGCCCGCGTTCGTACAGCTTGAGCGCCGCCTCCAGCGGCACCTCGCCACTCTCCATCTGCACCACAATACTGTCCAGCTCCGCAGCTGCTTCCTCAAATGTAAGCTTGGAAACTGCTTTCATATTCTTATCAGCTAGCCACCAATGGCTGTAATCTCCTGCACTTCGGCTGTAAAAGAACCCTGCGCCAGCCGGACATGCACCTGCGCCGGCGGCGGCACTGCTTGTGCCTGCCGCACCACAGCGCCCGCGTGCGTCACTATAGCGTACCCGCGGGCCAGCGTGGGAACCGGGCCAAGCGTTAGCAGCAGCTGCTGCATCCGGTCCAGCCGTGCGCGCTGCAGCTGCAGGCGGCTTTGCACGCCGCGCTGCAGGCGCAATTGCAAACTCTGCAGGCGCGCAGCGGTTGCGCGCAGCTGCGCGCGCGGGGAGAGGGCCTGCAGCATGCGCGAGGCATCGAGCAAAGCTGCGGTGCAGTCCCGCAGGGCGCCGCGCATCAGGGAACTCAGGCGCGCGCTGCTGCGGTCCAGCTGCTGGCGCACATCAGTTTGGTTGGGCGTGGCCAGCTCGGCTGCCACGGATGGCGTGGCAGCGCGCACATCCGCTGCAAAATCTGCAAGAGTCACATCCGTCTCGTGCCCGACGCCCGTCACCACCGGCGCAGCTGACGCCACAATCGCGCGCACAACACGCTCATCGTTGAAGGCCCACAAATCCTCGATGGCGCCGCCGCCGCGTGCCAGCAGAATCACATCCGGATGCTTGCGGTTTGCGGCCTGCAGCGCCGCCACAATTTCAGCTGGCGCGCTGTCGCCCTGCACCACGGCGGGCAGCAAAGACACCAGCGCCAGCGGCCAGCGCCGGGCCAGCACGCGGCGCATGTCGCTCACGGCCGCGCCGCGCGGCGAGGTGACCAGCGCAATATGGCGCGGCATGGCGGGCAGTGCGCGCTTGCGCCCTGCGTCAAACAAGCCCTCCGCCGCCAGCCGCCGCTTGAGCTCCTCCAGCTGGCGCAGGCGCTCACCAAAGCCGGCCAACTGCACACTGGTGGCGTACAGCTGGTAGCGGCCCGTCTGCTCGTAGACGCTCACCGATCCGAAGGCCACCACCTGATCGCCGTTAATCGGCTGGCGTGCCAGCTGCTGCGCGTCGGCCCGCCACACAACGCAACTGAGCGCAGCCTGCGCATCGCGCAAAGTAAAGTACAGATGCCCGGCCGTGGAACGCGTAAGGTTGGAGACTTCGCCCTCGACAGAAACATCCTGCAGCTGCGGGTTCGAGTCAAACAGCTCGCGCACAAAGTGCGTGAGCGCGGCCACCGACCAGACCGGTTCGGCAGCAAAGAGCGGGAACTGCGCACTCATAATGAATAATAAAGTCAGGCAAAGGCAATGCTAAAGCATGCATGGGCCAAAGTCAAATAAAACTGCGCCGGTGTTATACTGGCAGCCACCGGCAGCATAAGGGCTCTGCGCACTGCCCCGGCGCGCTGAATGTTGCCCGCGGGCAACTTCACGCCGGCGTCGGGCGCGGGACTGGCAGCCAGCCGGCGCAAGCGCCCAGGGCGCAGCCTGATCAACGGCCTTAGACTTCACCGCCTCAACTCAAACTATGACAATCCAATTTGGCACTGACGGCTGGCGGGCGGTAATTTCCGACACCTTCACGTTCAACAACCTGCGCCTGGTTTCGCAGGCGGTTGCGGACGCGGTCAACTCGCCTGACTGGCTGGCTGCGCCGCACCAGGGCCACGATGCGCGCAAAGTGCTGGTGGGCTTTGACACGCGTTTCCTGTCCGACCGCTATGCGGTGGAGGTGGCGCGCGTGCTGGCGGCCAACGGGCTGCAAGTGCTGCTGACGCACACGGATGTGCCAACGCCGGTGCTGTCGCATGCCGTGCTGCAACAACGCGCCGCAGCCGGCGTGATGGTGACTGCCTCGCACAACGCACCGCGCTACAACGGCATCAAGCTCAAGGCCGCTTACGGTGGCAGCGCGCTGCCGGACCAGTGCCGCGCGGTGGAGGTGTGCCTGAACGACAACGAGAACCGCGCGCGCGGACCGAACTTGATGGACTATGACCAGGCGATTGCGGCCGGGCGCATCGTGCGCTTTAATCCGATGCAGCCGTATGCGGACGCGCTGCGCGGCCTGCTGGACTTTGACCAGATTGCTGCGCACCCCGGGCGCTTGCATGTGGTTGCCGATGCGATGTACGGATCAGGGCGCGGCTACATAAAGGCCTTGCTGGGCGGCAGCGGCGTGGAGGTGCTGGAGATTCGCAGCGAGATGAACCCCGGTTTCGGCGGTGTGCACCCGGAGCCAATCCTGAAGTACCTGGGGCCCACCGCGAGCGCAATTGCCAGCGGGCACGGGGATGTGGGCCTGATAACCGACGGCGACGCGGACCGCATCGGCGCGATGGACGGCCGCGGCCAGTTTGTGGACCCGCACAAGATTATGGCGCTCTGCCTGCGCTATCTGGTGGAACGCAAGCAACGCAGTGGCGCGGTTGTAAAGACGGTCTCAACCACGCGCATGCTCAATCGCCAGGCGCTGCAATACAAACTGGCATTGCACGAAACGCCGGTTGGCTTCAATCACATTGCAGATCGCATGCTGTCCGAGCAGGTGCTGATTGGCGGCGAAGAGTCGGGCGGCATCAGCATCCATGGCCACATTCCGGAAGGAGACGGCATCATGATGGGCTTGCTAATGCTGGAGATGATGGCGGCGTACGGCGCGCCCCTGCACGAGCTGGTGGAGCAGCTGCTTGCAGATTTTGGGCCGGCGCTTTACGAGCGCGCGGACCTGCGCCTGGCGCGGCCGGTGAGCCGCGCTGCGCTCACGCGCGAGTTATGCGAACAGGCGCCGCAGCAAATTGGTGCGCTGCGCATGCGCGAAGTGCAATCGCTGGATGGCGTGAAGTACCTGATGGAGGATGACTCGTGGCTGCTAATCCGCGCCTCCGGCACCGAGCCAGTGCTGCGCGTATATGTCGAAGCCCGCACAGAGCAGGACCTGGCGGCCCTGCTGGATTATGGCAAACTGGTGGCGCAGCGCGCCTGACGGCAAACCGCAGCCGGCCCGGCGGCAATTGCCGCCGGGCCGGCTGCTGCTGTACTAGTTTGCGAAGCGCCGAATGGAGCGCGTGATCACAATCACGCCCAACAAACCGGCCACGGACATCAAAAGCGTTGGCAGGCCAATGTCATCGGCAAAGCCGGTGTCCGGCAGGGTCTTGCTGTTGGCAGGCGCAGCCGTAGGCGCAATCACCGCAGCAGATACCGCTGCCGTTGTGGCTGTCGGTGCAATTACTGCTGTGGGCGCGACGGTCGGCACTGCGGCCACATTCTGCACTGGCACGGGCGTAGCGACCACTGCCGCCGCCGCCATTCCGTCCGCAGTTGCCTGCGCGTCCACGGCCACCTGCGTGTTCTGCAGGTTGATCTCGGCAGTGCGTGCGGCTGAGGCTGCCATCTGCGCCGGCCGGATACGGAACATATATATGCCCAGCGCCACCAGCCCAGCCACAAAAATGCCGCCCAACGCGATGGACGCAATCATAAACGTGCGATTATTGGTTTCTTCAGTATCTTCCATGATAAATATACTCCCCTTGGTTGGTGGTTAGCTGTTGCCTACAATATTTAATTGGACGCGCCGATTAATAGGTAACATTAGCAGTGTCTCCAGTATGAGACCACCGCCGGGGAAGCACGTAAATATTACCATAAAAATCAGCTCCCATCCAAGGTTCATCGTCAACAATGGCCCGCCCTCACTTTTGTAAAGATTTACGCCGCCAACCGCGCTGCCATGCTGGGCATACTGCAATTAGCGTGCCAGCAGCAGCTTTTGCCTGAAAGCACATGCCCACCCTGCAACAAGCTTACGGCGAGCATGACCTGAGCATGCTGCGCGCAGTTGCGGAAGCGCTGGCTATTGAACTGCGCGGCTCCACCGCGCGCCAGGCGGCTGCGGCGCTCGCGAGCCAAATGCTGGCCACTGGCTTTGCGCTGCAGGTGGCTGCTGCGCTGCCCACAGAGGCGCAAACCGCTTTGCAAAGCCTGCTGGCGGGCCCGGCTGTTGGGCTGCCGGCAGCCGCGTTTTCCCGCCGCTTTGGCGCGCTGCGACCCTTGGGTGCGGGTGCGCGCGAGCGCGAACGGCCGCACCTTGTGCCAGCCAATGCCAGCGAGGCGCTGTGGTATGCCGGCTTGATGGGAAGAATGCAGCAGACGCATACAGGTCGCCTGCAGGATTTCTTCTTTGTACCGGAGGAGCTGCGCCCGCTGCTGCCCGCGGGTGCCGCAGCCAAGCCCGAAGTGCTGCCCGCCGAGCCCGGCGTGCATGTGCGCGCCGCAGATTCCGCATTGGTGGATGACGCCGTTACCGTGCTGGCGTATGCGCGCAGTTTTGGCGCCAGCAATCTGGCGCGCGGCGGTCTTGCCACCGCGGATGCCCGCCGCCTGCGCAGCTTTCTGCGCAAGCCGCAAGCGTTGCCGCTCGTGCTTGAATTGCTGCGCTCACTGCAGCTGCCGGGCGACGATCCGGCCCACAGCCAGACACTGCGCAGCTTTTTGGTGGCAGCGCGCGCAGCGCAGCTGCGCCAGCTGGCGCAGGCATGGCTCAACTGCCAGGAATGGAACGACCTTTTGCAAGTGCCCAGCCTGCACTTTGACTCCGCAGCGCCGCCGCAAACTGATGCTGTGCAAACGCGCCAGCTGCTGCTTCACCTGCTGCCCGTGGCCGCGGACACCTGGCACAGCCTGAATGACTTCGTGGCGCTTGTGCGCAGCACAGCACCGGATTTTCAGCGCGCCCCTGGCGATTACGACGCGTGGTATGTGCGCGATGCGCACACCGGCGCTGCCTTGAGCGGCGCTGCGCACTGGGATCAAATTGACGGTGCGCTCGTGCGCTTTTTAGTTTGCGGCCCACTGCACTGGCTGGGCCTGGCGGATTTGGCAGGCGCTGAAGCCAATGCACCGGCAAGTGAGTTTCGGCTCACGCCGCATTTCTTTTCATTAATAAGTAACGCGGAATTTTTAGTGCCGGATACTTCCCAGCGGCTTGCGCTGCATGCGGCTGGCACCATCACAGTTCCGGTAAATGCACCGCAGGCGGACCGCTACCAAGCTGCGCGCCTGGCAGACTGGCAGCTGCCATTGCAGCCCGAAAGTTATTCCTACCAGCTTACAACCGCCAGCTTGCGGCGCGCGCAACTGCAGGGCATTGACGTCAGGCAGGCACTGGCATTCCTGCAGCGCGCCAGCGGGGCGGCACTGCCCCCGGCTGTCCAACGCGCGCTGCAGCGCTTCGCGCAGCACGGCAGCGAGGCGCGCTTGCAGCCCACAGTTGTGCTGCGCGTGAGCAGTGAGGCACTGCTGCAACAGCTGCTGCAACACCCGCGCGTGGGCAGCTTTTTGGGCGAGCGCCTGGGACCGCTAACAGTGTTGGTGCCGGAACGCAGCTGGCAAAAGTTGCGCACCGCATTGCTGGATTATGGATTGCTGCTGGACTGCGAGCTGGTGGAGGCAGATGCTGCCCCCGATGATTAGGCGCCACCACAAGCCCGCCTTGACGCCACCCGTTTTTCAAATAGAATCGTGTGTGTGCCTGTGACAATAACGGCGCCCGCCAACCCCGATCAGATTGAGAGCCAAGCGGCTCTCTTTTTTTGCGCCCCAACCTGATGAGCCGGCTGCGCTTTCCCGGCCTGATTGATGCGCATGTGCACCTGCGCGACCCCGGCGCCACACACAAGGAAGATTGGAGCAGCGGCACCGCCGCCGCGCTGGCCGGCGGGTTTACATGCGTGCTGGCAATGCCCAACACGCAACCGCCGCTGGTTGATAACACCAGCCTGCAAACCACGCTGGCCGCAGCGGCAGCCAATGCGCGCTGCGACTACGGCGTGTACGCCGGCGGAACAGAATTGAATGCGGCTGCAGTCGCAGCGCTTGCGCCACACACTGCCGGCCTCAAGCTCTACCTGAACGAAACTTACGGCCAGCTGCGCATCGAAGACCTGGGCGCGCTGCACGCGCACATGCACGCCTGGCCTGCTACGCGCCCGCTGCTGTGCCACGCCGAGGGCCACTACGTGCCCGCCGCCATTTTGCTGGCGCTGCTTGCGCAGCGCAGCGTGCACATTTGCCACGTCAGTCGCGCAGCGGAGATCGCCGTGATCCGCGCTGCCAAAGCGCGCGGGCTGCCTGTCACCTGCGAAGTAACGCCACACCATTTACTTTTGACGCAAGCGGATGCCGCGCCGCTCAGCGCTGGCCGCGCCGAGGTGCGCCCGGCGCTAAACAATCCAGCCGATCAGGCGGCGTTATGGCAGGCCGTGCAAGACGGCGTTGTGGATTGCATTGCCACCGATCACGCGCCGCACCTGCCGGCGGAGAAAGACGGGCCGCAGCCGCCGCCCGGCTTTCCGGGGCTCGAAACCGCGCTGGCGCTCTTGCTCAGCGCACCTGCGCCGCGGCGCCTCTCGCAAGCGCAATTGGTTTCCCTGCTGCACACCAACCCGGCACGCATCTTTGGACTGCAACCGCAGCCCGACACCTGGGTTGAGGTGGACCCGCTGCAAAAATGGGAAGTCCGCGGCGCGGATTTTCATTCGCGCGCAAAGTGGTCGCCCTTTGAAGGCTGGCAGCTCACTGGCAGGGTGCAGCGTGTTTGCGTGCGCGGGCAGCTGGCGTTTGCAGACGGGCAGGTGCTGGCAGCCCCCGGCAGCGGCTGGCTGGCAGCGCTGCCACCCGTATAATTTTTGGCGGGCCCAGCAGGAGATCTCCATGGCAAACAACAGCAAATTGCGCAGCAACATTAGCCGCCATCTGCCCTTTGGCGAAAAGCGCGACAGCCGCTTCTACGGCCAGCACATCCTGAGCGTTGCGCAATTTGACAAAACTGATCTGGCCACAATTTTTGAGGTGGCGCAGGAGATGCGCGCGATGGTGCAGCGCGTTGGTTCGTTTGACTTGCTCAAGGGCAAGGTGCTCACCAATCTATTCTACGAGCCATCCACGCGCACCTCGTCATCATTTGTGGCCGCGATGCAGCGCCTCGGCGGCTCGGTCATTCAAATCAACAACGTGCAGTTCTCATCCGTGTCCAAAGGCGAGTCGCTGCCTGACACCATCCGCACTCTCGAGGCCTATTCAGACGCAATTGTGCTGCGCCATCCGGAGCGCGGCTCAGCCGACACGGCAGCGCGCTATGCGCGCAAGCCCATCATCAACGCCGGCGACGGGCCGGGCGAGCATCCCACCCAGGCCTTGCTGGATACCTTCACTATCCGCGAGGAGTTGGGGCAGCTGGACGGGCTCACTGTAGCGCTGCTGGGCGACCTGAAACACGGGCGCACGGTGCACTCGCTGGTACAGCTGCTGGCCCTGCACAATGTGCGCCTCATTTATGTTTCCCCGCCAAGCCTGCGGCTGCCCTCCGATTTGCAAGCGCAGCTGCAAGCTGCCGGCGTGGACCAGCACGAGCAGCCGGACCTGGCCGCTGTGCTGCCCGAAACTGATGTGCTGTACGTGACACGTGTGCAAAAGGAACGCTTCACAGACATCGCAGAGTATGAGCGCATTCAGGGCAGCTATGTAATCAACGCCGCGCTGCTGCGCAGCGCGCGCGAACGCATGATTGTGATGCACCCGCTGCCGCGCGTCGGCGAGATTGACATGGAAGTCGACAACGATCCGCGCGCTGCATATTTCCGCCAGATGGAGTACGGCATGTTCGTGCGCATGGCGCTGCTGGCTTTGGTGCTCGGCAAAGCGTGACAACTGCGCCGCCTTTTTTTGCGGCGCTGGCGCAGCGCGCACGCGCGTGCAACTCGCTGCTGTGCGTGGGGCTGGATCCGCACCCGGATCAGCTGCCCCAATCAAGCGCGGCCGCTGCGCGCGATTATTGCCTGCGCCTGATTGCGGCCTGCGCGCCGTTCGCTTGCGCCTTTAAACCCAACAGCGCTTTCTTTGAGGTGCATGGCGCAGCCGGCATGCAAGCCCTTGGGGAAGTGATTGCCGCAGTCCCCGCCGGCATTCCAGTTGTGCTGGACGCCAAGCGCGGCGACATCGCCAGCACAGCTGCAGCCTACGCGCGCGCCGCGTTTGACACACTGGGGGCGCACGCCATCACAGCCAGCCCTTATCTGGGCGCCGACTCGATTGCGCCGTTCACAGCGCGCGCCGACCGCGGCGTGTTTGTGCTTTGCAAAACGTCCAACCCTGGCGCTGGCGACCTGCAGCTGCTGCCCGGCGACGGCGAGCCACTTTTCATGCAAGTGGCGCGGCGTGCACCCGCGTGGTCACAATCCGACAACATCGGGTTGGTGATGGGCGCCACCGACGTTGCAGCACTGGCGCAGGTGCGCGCCGCTGCGCCCGAGCTTTGGTTTTTGGTGCCGGGCGTTGGCGCACAGGGCGGCGAGCTGGCCGCGGCGCTGCACGCTGGCCTGCGCGCAGACGGGCTGGGCGTACTGCTCACCGTATCGCGCAGCATCGCCGAAGCCAAAGACCCGGCAGCCGAAGCTGCGCGCCTGCAAAATGAAATCAACGCGTTGCGCAAAACCAATCCTGTGCGCACAGCGCCACCAGCAGCCGGCGTGCAAGCATTGGCCGCAGCGCTGCACGCCTCGGGTTGTGTAAAGTTCGGCGAGTTCACACTAAAGTCCGGCCAGCAATCGCCCATCTACATTGATCTGCGCCGCCTCGCGTCATTCCCCGCAGCGCTGCACACCGTAGCACTTGCACTTTTGCCGCTGCTGCGCACGCTGTCCTTTGCGCGCATTGCCGCCATCCCCTATGCCGCGCTGCCCATCGGCACCGCCGTCGCCCTCGCCGGCAATTACCCGCTCATCTATCCGCGCCGCGAGGCCAAGGCCTACGGCACGCGCGCCAACATCGAAGGTGAATGGCATCCCGGCGAAACCGCCGTCGTACTCGATGACTTGATCACATCCGGCTTGAGCAAACTGGAAACAATTGCGCAGCTGCAAGGCGCGGGATTGGTTGTAAAAGATATTGTGGTGTTGATAGATCGCAGCAATGATTCCGCAGCGGCACTTGCCGGCACTGGCTGCCGCCTGCTGGCAGCTGCCACAATCCGGCAGCTGCTGGACGAGTGGCTGCGCGCCGGCGCGGTGGACAGCAGCCTGCACGCCAATGTGCTGCGCTACATCGCGGCAGCACCGCCCGCGTGATCAGCTTCTATCCAGCGCTGCGCCCGCTACTCTTCCGGCTGGATGCGGAGATGGCGCACGCAATCACGCTGCAAGCACTGCGCGCTGTGCAGCACACGCCGGCGCTGCTGCGCATGCTCACGCAAATCTTTGCGTTTGAAGATACGCGCCTGCACACCGAAGTATGCGGGCTGCACTTTCGCAATCCGGTCGGCATCGCTGCCGGCTACGACAAGAACGCGGTGAGTGTGCCGGGGCTGGCCGCGCTGGGCGCCGGGCATGTGGAGGTTGGCACGCTCACGCCGCTTGCGCAACGCGGCAATGCGCGGCCGCGCGTGTTTCGGCTGGCGCAGGATGCCGCGCTCATCAACCGCCTCGGGTTTCCCAATGCCGGCGTGGCGGCAGTCCTGCCGCGCCTCGCTGCACTGCGCGCGCGCGGCCTAAGTGCGGCTTTGGGCATCAACATCGGCAAAGGGCGAGACACTCCGCTGGAGCTTGCGCTTGAGGATTACAGCTCTCTGCTGCAACAAGTGCATCCATTTGCAGACTACATTGCCATCAACGTCAGCTCACCCAACACACCCGGCCTGCGCGGCTTGCAGAGCGGCGCTGCGCTGGCGCCATTGCTGGGCGCACTGCAGCAGCTGCGCCAGCAGCACTGCCCGCGCCTGCCGCTTTTCGTAAAGATCGCGCCGGACCTCAGCCCGTTACAACTGGACGAACTGCTGGACGCTGCACTAGCTAATAGTATTGACGGAGTGATTGCCACAAACACCACCACGGCGCGCCCGAACTTGCGCAGCCCGGCCGCAGTCGCGGAAGGCGGCCTAAGCGGCGTGCCGCTCCAGCCGGCGTCAAACGCCGTAATTCGCGACATTCGCAAGCATTGCGGCGCAAGGCTCGCCATCATCGGCGTCGGCGGCATTGATTGCGCCGCATCGGCGCTGGAAAAATTACGCGCAGGCGCCAACCTGCTGCAGGTGTACACCGGCCTCGTGTACCGGGGCCCGGGCTTGCTGCATGCTATCAACAGCGGCCTGGTGCAGATGCTCTGCCAGCGCGGAGCCCGCTCGCTGGCAGAGCTGGCGGCGGGGTGATTCTGTGCGCGGAGACCGAGGACGCGCATCGCTGTCGGCCGCGTCTCTTTGCCGATAGACACAACAGTTTCTCAAACCCACAGTGCAAAAGAAGCCAACAGAAAGCATTTTGATGATCAGTAGCTGTTAGGACACCTTTGGAAACACACTCATCGGCTCCACACAGTAATGCATCATGATAATATGAGGCTAAGTTCCAACCGTGCCGTCACTGCGTTTGCTTACAGTAATTTCGGGGCGCAATACCGAAGCGTCCCGTGTGATAGGTTTATCACACTAACAACTGCGTATTACTGTTCCAAAATTAGATGCCGCAATCGGCTACGCTCTATTAGGAAGCTTCGTTCAAAAGCCAAGAAGTCAAATGTCGAATAATACAAAAGCGAAGGTGGGCACCGGTGCCAAAATGTACCGCTGGGCTCAGGCTCTCTTCCCAGTTCACCGAAGCATCACCGGCGCTGGCGTACGTGAAACCCTTGCTTACTTGGGCAACCTTCTGCCGGGTTTGCTTATCCACGCAGTGCCGTCCGGCACGCAAGCGTTTGACTGGACCGTCCCGGATGAATGGACAATCCGAGATGCATACATTGCGGACGAGGCGGGCAACAAAGTAGTAGATTACACCAAACACAACCTGCATGTGGTTGGCTATTCCGAGCCGGTGGACACTTGGCTGAGTCTTAACGAGCTAGATGAGCATTTGTATTCTCTTCCGGAGCAGCCAGATGCAATTCCTTACGTTACAAGTTACTACAACCGCCACTGGGGATTTTGTCTACCCCATCGCCAACGCGAGAAGCTTCCTGCAGGCAGATACCATGCGGTCATCGACAGCGACCTACAGCCTGGCGTCCTCAACTATGGGGAACTGGTACTTCCGGGACAGGAAGATTCGGAAGTTTTACTTTCCACTTACATCTGCCATCCATCAATGGCTAACAATGAACTCTCTGGACCTGTGGTTACTGCGGCGCTGGTGCAATGGTTGCAGAGCCTCGAGAACCGGCGCTTCACATACCGCATCGTCTTTGTCCCGGAAACTGTTGGTGCAATTGTTTATTTGAGTAAGAACAGCGCACATATGAAGCTGAAGACAATCGCCGGTTTTGAGATTTCTTGTGTAGGTGACGACCGCGCATATTCTTTCTTGCCTTCACGCAAAGGCGGCACACTGGCGGACAGAGTTGCGGAACAGACACTCAAACAGCACGGGGTAGATTATGCCCGCTACAGCTTTCTAGACCGCGGAGCTGATGAGCGCCAATATTGCAGCGCCCTGATAGATCTACCAGTGGTTTTAGTCATGCGCTCAAAATATGGATCTTATCCGGAATACCACACTTCACTAGATGATCTTTCGGTTATCAGCCCGGCAGGGCTTGAGGGTGCCTTTAACATTCTACAGTGCTGCGTGCTGGCTCTTGAAGCGAACTATGTTTATAGGGCCACAATACCCTGCGAGCCGCAACTTGGCAGACGCGGCATAAAACCGACGTTGAGCACCAAGAACGTGGTGGTGCCGCGGACACTAATGAATGTTTTAGCCTACGCGGATGGCCAGACTGACCTGCTCGCCATTTCAGAGATTATCGGCGTGGATGTGATGGAGTGTGCAGCGGCCGCAGTTAGATTAGAACAAGAGGGGCTGTTGGAAAAGGTTGCTCTATAAACTTTGGTCACATTTGAGATTACGGACGAGTACCTTAATTTTTTGGTCTGAACACGGTCGCTCTCGAGAATGCCCCGTCTGCGCAAAAGAGCAGGTTTTTCATGCGGTCAATACACCATCTCCTGAGCTGGTTTCCAGCACACGAACTCACCACTGGTGATATTGCGGCTCGTTCACAGTCTTCCCCAAAGCCTGATGTTTATTGTCCGCTCGCTCCCCAATAGTTTGGGCTTCGATCCTCCACCCTGCGCCTACCAATAGCGCAGCGCATCTTCGAAGAGGGCTTGCAAATCGGCAGCGGTTGCCGGGCGCGGCGACAGTTTTGTCACGCGATGCTGCGGCAAAGTTCCCTCCACCAAAGCCGGAATGTCCGCTTTTGTAAAACCAATCGCGCCTAGGCCATTGGGCACGCCGGTTTGCTGCATAAGGGAAATGATTGCGCTGGCGAGCACTGTGCCGGCATCAGCTTTCGCCACATTGGAAATATCAACCCCCATCAGCTGCGCGCCCAGCAGGTGGCGCTGCGGATTAGCCGGCGCGGTAAAACGAAACACCGCTGGCGCATTCAGGATTACCGACATGCCATGCGGAACGATGGGATGTTTAGCAGGGTAACCCGCCGGGTTGTAGGCGCGCACCATTCCGGACACCGGGTAGGACATGCCGTGCGGCAGGTGCACACCGGCATTTCCAAAACCGATGCCGGCATAGGCTGCCGCCAGCAGCATCTGGCTGCGGGCCTCCACATCGTTCGGGTCTTGGATCGCCCGCACGATGTTGCCAGCAACCATTTGAATGGCTTTACTGCACCAAATATCACTGGTGGGATTTGCGCCCTGGTAGGCCGGCCGCAACTCTGGTGCGGTTGGTGCCACCCGCTCGTTGTAAGGCAGCGCAGTGAGAGACTCTAGAGCATGAGACAAAACGTCCAGACCCGAGCTGGCAGCCACCAGCTTCGGCATTGTGCACGTGTTATCCGGATCCAGAATTCCTAGGTTCGGGCGCAGCGCGCGGTGCGCAATACCCGTCTTGGCATGCATCTCTGTGTAATCGAAGATTGCGACGCCAGTGGTCTCGCTGCCAGTGCCGGCAGTGGTGGGCACCGCGATCAGCGGCTTAAGCGGCCCGGGCACAGGCTCGCCTCTACCGATTGGCGGGTTCACGTATGCCAGCAGGTCAGCGGGATAGGTTGCGTACAAGTTGGCTGCCTTGGCAGTATCGATCACCGATCCACCGCCCACCGCCAAGTAGCCGTCAAATTTACCGCTGCTGGCAAACTCTATCGCCTGCATGAAAGAGCCGCTGGTTGGCTCCACCCGCACCTGATCAAACAATATGGCATCAATGCCTGCCGCCTTCAGCGCTGCCACGGCTGTTGCAACGGCTTCGCCCTGCACCAGCTGCGCATCCGTCAGCACCATCACACGCCGCGCTGCCAGCCGGCGCATATCGTGGCCCACTTCGCGCGTCACGCCCGGGCCGTACTTAATGCTGGAAGTGTCGATTGTAAATGCAGTTTCCAGAGCCAAGATACGGCCTCCTTCACGTTGGGGAAGTGCGGGCGGCAGCTGGCGCCTATAAATATGCTGCGCTGAATTTTACACAGCGCTGCCTAACTGGCCGAGCTTGCGGTGCTGCGCCGCGCAAGACTCAAGCCGGGGATTTGCCGGGGCTTGTTGTTTACCTGTGGCGCACTAGCCCGCCACTATCCAAGCCACCTCAAGTGAAAAAGGACCTTCCTGCTTGTCCGCAATCAAAAAGCCATACTCGCCAATTGCAGCGGGGTTCAGTGGCGTACCGTTGGGGCGCGGCGCGCCAAAATAAGTAGGCACAAACTCAGCAAACGGCAGTGCAAACTCCTGCCACCCGCCCGCCCGCGTTTCGAAGCGCAGCCAGTACACAGCATCACTCGTGCGCAGCTGGCACACGTAAATCTTGCCGTCGCCACGCACGCGCGCAACCAACTTTTCAAAACCGGTCAGGTCCGCCGGAGCCACCCGGCCGCGCACCGATGCAAAGCCGCCGTTGTTTTCCAATGACAGGCGCCCGGCAAACACAGCAAAAGATTCGCCTTGGGTAATGCGGCTGGAAGATACGCCGCCCATCACCGGATCGTCGATGTTCTGCCAGTAACGTACCGTGTTCGGATCGCGAAAGTCAAAGAGCATGCGCGTCTCTGGCGCAGGCTCTGTCAGTTGCGCCGTCGCTGGCGCGGGCTCGGGCTCGGGCGTAGCATTGGGCATGGCCGTTTCAGTCTCCAAGTCTTGGGGCGTGGCAGTCGGTGGCGGGCTGGACGCCACGGCAATTGCAGGCAGGGTTGCAGGCGCAGCCAGCTTGATTTGCACCGGTGCGCTGGCGCACGCACTCAGCGTAGCTAGAAACACCGCCGCCAACAATGGTCGCTGATGCATGCGGAGAATATACCGTGAACGAATGTTTGCGTCCGCGGCCCGCACAGGTCAGGGTACTATCAGCACCTCGTCCAGAACGATGTAGCTCTGCCCATTCGCCAGCATTGCGCTGCCAGCCGCATTTGAAACGCGCAGCACCAGCTTGTACACGCCCGGCTTGGCCGCCGGGTTCACGATCAGATCCAGCTCATCGCGCAGCAGCGCGCCAGCCGGCAGGCGCGCCAGCGGATAAAACGCGCGCACCGCGCCCGGCCGCTCCAGCAATGCACCCCACTGATTGCCCGGCCCGTCCTCCAGCATCACCTGCACCACCGGCTCTGCCGGCAGCGCGCGCGTGGTAGACCAGTACAGGCGCAAGTGCAGATAGTTGCTTGGTGGATGCAGCCATTGGTCAGTGGCGGTTAATTGCTGCGCATCCAACTGGCTGCCCACAAGCTGCAAACCGGAATCAAATTCGATCGACAGCGGGCGGGCGGCTGCTGGCAAGCTGGCAGCTGCCGGCTGGACCACGTACTGCCGCACAGAGATACTCTGCGGAAATTGTTCGGTGCCCAGCCCGTAGCGCAGCGCCAGCCAGTTCTGCACCAGCTTATCCGGATCAGTGAGGAACTCGCCGGACTGCACCAGCCAGATGTTGTCCGCACTTAGCAGAGGCGCAAAGCCCTGCCCCACTTCGTCCATGGTTTTCACATGGCTGCCAAACGGGGTGAGTGCGCGGCCGCGGAAGTAATAACTGAAGGGCACGCGGTAGTACTCAAGATGCACGACCACGGCGTCATTGGGTCCAGCATGTGCGGCAACATACGCAGCTGCATGGCGCCAATCCTCTTTTTGAAAGCCGAGCCGCCACACAAACGCGAGGCCGAAGATGAGCGTACTCAACAGCGCAAATCCCGCGGCGCCGGCAACCAGCTTGTGCCAGCGCCAAAGGCGCGCCCAGCCCGCGCCCACTCCCAAGGCAACCGCTGCACCGTAGAACGTAATAGTCTTCGGCTCAAACACAGACTGCCGCACCGAAAGAATTGAAATAACCGCGAGTGTGGCTAAAAAAAACAACAGCAGGAATGCACGCGCATATCCGCGCGGCAGCTGCCGGTGCTCATGCGCACTGGCACCGCCGAGCGCAAAGCAGCCACCCACCAACGCCGTAGCAAACCACCCCCAGTCGGGCTGCAGCTCCATGTTTAGCGTTGCGCGCTGCAGCACGGCAGCCGCTAGCTCCTGATACGCCGGGGTATGACGGATGATGCTCGCCACGGCCGACGCGCGCCACGCATTTAAGGCGTACGGCGCGTACGCCACGCCAACTCCTGCAATCGCCAGCAAGGCAGCCTGTCCAGCGCGGCGCTGCTGCACTTCACGCGCCAAAAACAAATTCAGCAGTATTGCCAGACCTTCAAACGGCAGCAGGAAGCTGCCGGCAATATGCGTGTAACACGCAAGCGCTGTGAACCCAAAATAGCCCGCGAGCCAGCGGCGGCGACCGGTGCGCAAACCACTGATGAGACACACAAGCCCAGCAAGTGCCAGCGTGCCGCCCAGCATATACATGCGCACGTCCTGGCTGTTCCAAACAAAAAAAGCACTGAGGGCGCTGAAGGCCGCCGCCGCCAGCGCTGCCGTCTGCGAAAACAGCCTGCGCCCAAGCGCGTAGATGAGCGCCACGAAAACAGTGCCAGCCATCGCCGAGGGCCAGCGTAGCGCAACCTCAGACGAGCCCGCGAGCAACTGCCACACGCGCAGCAGCAGCCAGTAAACGGGCGGGTGCGGATCCCGGCGCAGGAAAAACGAGTCGGTGAGCAGCTGCAGCAGCGGCTTGTTGGAAATCGACCAGCTGAAAGCCTCGTCAGAGTTGAGGCTGTTCCAGTTGATGTTAAACAGTCGTAGCGCTGCGGCCACGGCAACGATCAGCCAAATGGCAGTCAGGTTGCGCAGCGCCGCGGCCGAGTTTGATGTTGGCTGCGGGTTGTCAGGGCCAAGCATCACGCGAGGTTAGTTCAGCAGAAGGCAAGCCAAGTACTGCGCACTCAGCAGCTGTGGCGTTGTTTGCTGCCGCTAAGCCCGCTGCAGCACCAGCTCTGCAGCCAGTTTGCCGGAAAGCAGCACTAGCGGCACGCCACCGCCCGGATGCGTGGTGCCGCCCGCAAAGTACAGACCGCCCACATCCGGCGCTGCGTTGCGCGGGCGCACAAACGGCGCCAACCGGGTGTTGAACGAGACGCCATACAACGCGCCACGGCGCGCGCCGCTCATGCGCTCCAGATCCGGCGGAGAAAAAATGGTGCTGTAGCGCAGCGTGCGCACATCCAGTCCCAGCCGCGTTAGCCGCGCCAGCACCAGCTCCGCGTAGCGCGCGCGCCCCTCCTCCCAGTTGTAATGCGCGCTGCTGGCGGGCACGTTGGCCAGCACAAACCAGTTTTCGCAGCCAGCCGGCGCATGCGCGGAATCGGTCTTGGATGTTATGGCCACATACACGGTCGGGTCGTCTGGGGGGTGTTGCTGTTCAAACAGCTGCTGGAACTCGCGCGCATAATCTGCCGAGAACAAAATGTTGTGATGCGCAAGTTGCGCATGCTGCGCCGCCACGCCCAACAGCATGATAAAGCCGGAGCAGGAAACTTCGCGGTGGGCCAGGCGGGCTGCGCGCGCGCCAAACGCTGCAGGCAGCAGCTGGGAATACACGTCGGCAACATCCGTGTTTGCAATCACGGCGCGGCCAGCAATCACCTCTCCGCTTGCCAGCCGTACACCTGCTACGCGCTGCCGCTTGTTATGCGGCTGCAGTTCAATGGCAGTGACCGCAGCGCCTGTGCGGATCTCCACCCCCAGCTTGCGCGCCACACCCTCCAGCGCGCCAGCAATGGCATACACCCCACCGCGCGGATACCACACACCGCCATTCAACTCCACATGCGCCACCACTGAAAGCAGCGCGGTTGCCAGGTACGGGCTGGCGCCCACATAGGTGGCAAAGCGCCCCAGCAGTTGGCGCAAATGGGGATGCTGCACGTGCGCGCAGATGGCAGCCTGCATGCTGCGCAATGCCTGCCCGCCCGCAAAGAGCGCATCTGCGACCGGTACCTGCCGCAGGCTGGCCAGCGCTGGCGGCGGCCCAAAGGTAAACACCGGCGCAGTGATGTTGTACAGGCGCGCAGCATACGCCAGATACTTTTGGTAGCCGGCTACATCGCGTTCATCCAGGCGCGCAATTTGCGCCAGCGTGTCCGGCAAGCTGCGTGCAATATCCAGCGTGCTGCCATCTGCAAAAAAGTAGCGCGTCAGCGGATCCACCGGCAGCAGTTCCAAGTGGTCGTGCATGCTTTGCCCGGCTGTAACGAACAAATCCTCCAGCACTTCGCGCATGGTGATTACGGACGGGCCGGTGTCAAAGCGAAATCCGGCAGCGCGCACCTCGGACATTTTTCCGCCCACGGTTGCGTTGCGCTCCAGCACCAGCACGCGCTGGCCGGCGGCAGCCAGCCGGATGGCGGAAGCCAGCCCGCCGAGGCCGGCACCAATTACCACTGTGTCAAGCGCCGGCATAGGTGCGCCCTTTCCATTTTGCGCCACCCCGCCAGTGCCACTGCAATGCGCGCAGCGCAACCACCGTCATTAGCAGCGCGGACAGTGGCATCAGCAGCGCGTCCCAAATGCGCTGGCGCGAGAAAGCAGCCGTCAGCGCGCGCACGCCGATGCCCAGCGCGCTGAGCAGCAGCGCCAGCAGCGGATAGCCGGGCAGCGGCGCCAGCCAGCCCAGCAGCAGCCAGACCGGCGGCAGCACGAACACCGCACAGTGCAGCAGCGTGGACAGCAGCAGCGCGGCAGTGCCGCCATGCCCGGCGCGAATATTTTTTGCAAAACCATCGCGCACCGCGCTCCAGCCCGTGTACATGCGCGTGTTTACCAAGCCGTTGCCGTCTAACATGCGCAGCTGCAGGTGGTTGTGCTTGATAGCGTACGCAAAGGCCATATCTTCCACAATGTTGGCGCGCACGGCTGCATGCCCGCCGCTGCGCAAGTAGGCACTGCGCCGGAATGCAAGGCACTGGCCATTGGCTGCTGCAAACACCGGCCACGGCATGTGATGCACTGCCAGCAGCGGCAGATATGCCAGCACGGCCAGCGCCATCAATGGCACCAGCAGGCGCTCCGCCCAAGTATCTGTTTGCTGCGTGGGCCACACCGTAAGCAGGTCCGCGTTCAGTGCCTGCATGGCACTGGCGAGCGCTGCAAGCGCCGGCGGCTCCCAAGTTACATCTGCATCCGTGAAGAGCAATATGCTGCCCTGCGCTGCATCTGCCAGCTGCTGGCAGGCCCAGTTCTTTCCCAGCCAACCGGCCGGCAAAGGCCGCCCCGCGAACACGCGAACGCGTGCATCGCCACCAGCCGCAGCAAGCGCTGCGGCGTGCGTACCATCAGTCGATTCGTCGTCTAGCAGCAGCAGCTCAAAGTTTGAATGCGTTTGCGCACGCCAGGCACGGACCGTGCGGGCGATGCCCTCCACCTCGTTGCGCATTGGAATGCAGACCGAGATGCGCCCGAGCGCAGCAGTGGCAGCCGCATCACTTACGGACACAACCGGCGCACTGAGGCGCGGAAAAGTCAACACGTTCAACAAAGCCGTGAGCCAGAACACGAGCAACGCCAAGGCAACAACCGTCGCCACGAAATTAAAAGCAGCCAGCATGGTGTCAGGGCAGCCAGCGCTTGATCCAGCCGCGCAGCGCAACCTTCCGCCCGAAGTCCGCGCGATGCTTCGCCAACAGCAGGATGCACATAATGCCCCAGACTGCCAGCAGCACGCCGTCCGGCTGCACCAGCACCAAATAAGCGCCCATCGCCAGCAGCGCGGTAAGCACTGCCAGCCCGGGATTGTCCATCGTAATGAAAGCGCCCAAGAGCGCAACACTAGCCACGAAAGGCACCCGCCACAGCGTCAATCCAATCCAGATTCCTAGCGATACTGACAGCGACTTGCCGCCGCGAAAGTTCAGGAAAGGCGAGAACGCGCTGCCCACCAGCGGCGCCAGCGCCACCAACAACAGCGGCAGGCCGCGATAGGCAAACACATGTTGCGCCAGCCCCACTGGCAGCGCCCCTTTGGAAATGTCGAATATGAACGCAACCAGGCCAACGCGCCAACCGCCCACGCGCAGCGCATTCGTGGCGCCCGGATTGTGATCGCCAGCCTCGCGCACATCGCGCCCGGCCAGCCAGCGGCCTACCCACAGCGAAAACGGTAGCGACCCGCAAAACAGTGCAAACGCGATCAGCGCCAGCAATCCAATCAAGCGCGGCATCCCCAACCTTGCAAGTTCTGAACTCCGGCTGCAGTTTGCTGTTTGAAGCCAGCAGTTTAATGTGCTGCGGACCCGGGCACACCGGCAGCAGCGCGGCGCGCGTAAGCCCACGCCAGCATGCCGCCCATACCTGCCAGCCCGGCCACGCCCGGGCCAGCCAGCTGCCAAAACAAAAACTGGCCGATGGTTTGCAGCACGCAAGTGACGGCATAGATCGTGATCAACGGTGCTAGCGGCAGCCAGCCCGGTGCCAGCAGCAGCGACACACAAAACGCCACCAGCATCCAGCCAACAAAGTTCACCAGCGGAATGCCAAAGTAAGCGCCAGGCTCCACCCACACCCACGCATTCCACGCCACCATTTGCGGATCCAAAAATAAATCCCAGGCAGTGAACGCCAGCGCTGCCACCGCAGCACGCCGCAGGCGCGCGCGCCAGCCGGACTGCGCGCCTACAATCACAACCGCCACTGCCCAGGCCGGCGGCATCATCATCAGCCAAGCCAGCGGGATCAGCAGCGGTACGCCCGCCAGCTGTGGCTGCAATAGTGGCGTGTATTGGTAAGAGCCAAAGGGAAAGCCGCTAGCTTGGCCAACATATTCCACGACCCAGCCGAGCGCCGGCACTGCCACGCCGGCCAGCAGCGCCTGTTGCGGCTGGCCAGCACGCACCAGCACCAGCAGCACCGTCACCACCTGCGTAAGCACGCCGGCTTGCAGCGCTACGAGAAGTCCAGGTTGTCCCATTGTCCAGAGCGCAATCGGCGTAGCCACAATCACCAGCACCCAGATACCCATGCTCACCAGCACGTGCCGGTCACGCAGTATTTCGGCAAGCTGCGCAGCCAGCCAGTGGCCGTTAGTATCTGCAGGTGAAGGATCTAGCAGAGAAGGTTGCATGCGGTACAAGTTTACGCGCATTGCACCGCGCGCCGCATTAATTTTGCCAGAGGCAGTTTCTGTGGCACGCCCAATTGCCCGAGTTTTAACTCCGGTAAGTTGGCAAGCCTGAATTGAGCGCTCCCTGCGGACAACGACTTTGGGCATAGCCCGGCCACCACATCATTCCAGCACGCCCATGCAGGTAAATCGCGAGTTTTTTTTGAGCGTCGCCTCAATCTAGCTGTAGGGCCAGCTGCTCCGCAATCACGCTGTAGGTTACGCGAGCGCGCGCCACCGCGCTGCCGTTGTTATTCAGTAGCTTAATTTAGCGCACTGCGGGACGCGCAAAGAGGCGCACCCAGGCGGGGAAAAAGGTGCTGACAAACGCCAATGGCAGTACCGCAGCCAGCACCCAGAGTGCGCGGCTAACAGTAAATGCGGTCCACGCCAGCACAATCCAGAAAAACATATTGGCCACGGCAACTGCATAAACCCCTGTTGCAGACTTGTGCTGGTCGCCGAAGAAACCCATCTCTTCAATAATTGGATAAAGCGCATCCGGCCGCATGCGCCAGCGCAAAAACACCACGGGCAGCACATTGCCGGCTGCCAGGCCTGCCGCCCACGCCAGCATCACCCATGCTTGGGCGTAGCGCGCATGCACAAGAAAAGTGAGGCGAATGGCAAACAGGATGTTGCCTGTCGCGCCCATATAAACCACCACCGGAAAGCGGCCCATGTCGCGCAGGTCGTCCATTTCATCAAGTCTTTTCGGTCGGCTGTGGTTGCGCATAAGATTGTGGCCTCTGTGGCACGGAGTATAGCCAAGATCTACGCGCTACCCGCCAACGCGAAGCACAAACACTTCGTCACAGGCGCACTGCTTCGGCCGCCCGCCTGCAGTAAAATTATTTGGCGTGTAAATGTGCTGCGCCGTTGCAGACTGCGCCCGCAAAAACTTTTCAGCACAGTCCTTTATGCAGTCCCAAGCCCGCGTCGTTATCATTGGAGCCGGCATTGCCGGCTGCAGCGTAGCGTACCATCTGGCGCTCAGTGGCTGGCGCGATATTGTGGTGCTGGACCAGGGCCCGCTGTTTCACACTGGCGGATCCACCAGCCACGCGCCCGGCGGGCTGAGCCGCATCAGCAGCTCGCGCATGCTGGCGGAGTTTGCGCGCTACAGTGTGCCGCTGTATGCGCAGCTGGAGTTTGAGCAGCGAAAGGGCGCCGTGCTGGTGGGCGGGCTGGAGGTGGCGTGCACGGCAGAGCGCTGGCAGGAACTGCAGCGCCGCGCCGGCTGGGCCAAAGCATACGGACTTGAGGCGCACTTGCTGGATGCGCGCGAGTGCCAGGCGCGCAATCCGCTCCTGGATGCCGGCAAGCTGCGCGGCGGGCTGCTTGACCCCGGCGCGGGCGTAGGCAACGCGGTGGTGGCGTGCGCTGCTTTGGCAGCGGCAGCCAGCCTGGGCGGGGCTGCCAGCTTCCACGGCCAGACTACCATAACTGCAATCGAAGTAAACGGCGCCAAAGTGCGCGCCATCATCACTGATCAGGGCCGCATCAACACTGAAGCGGTTGTACTGGCAGGCGGAATATGGGGGCCGCTGCTGGGGCGCATGGCCGGGGTGGAAGTGCCACTGATGCCGTTGGAGCACCAGTACGTGCGGCTGGGGCCGGTGCCAGAGCTGGCTGCCAACGGCGTTGAGGTTGGCCTGCCGATCACGCGCATTCATGATTTGCTGATGTACTGCCGCCAGCATCGCGAGCTCTTTGGCGTGGGCAGCTACAACCACGCGCCGCTGCCGGTGGAGCCGCACGCCATTCGCAGCCACCGCGAAAGTGCCGAGCCTTCCAAGCATGCGTTCACGCCGCAGGATTTTGCCGGACCGCACGCGCAGCTGTGCGAGTTGATGCCGGCGCTGCGTGGCAAGCCAATCGTGGACGGCTTCAACGGGATGTTTTGCTTCACGCCGGACTCGATGCCGATCCTGGGGCCGCATCCGGACGTGCAGGGCTTGTGGCTGGCCGAGGCACTGTGGATCACGCATGCGGCCGGCGCCGGGCGTGCCCTGGCAGAGTGGCTGGACTGCGGCGCGCCCAGCCTGGATCTGCGCGAGGCGGATGTGAGCCGCTTTCAGCCGCACGCCCTCACGCGCCAGTATGTGCGCGTGCGCGGCGACGAAACCTACGTCAACACGCACACAATTTATCACCCGGCCGAGCCTATGAAGCGCCCGCGCGCGCTGCGCCTCACGCCGTTTCACGCGCGCTTCGCTGCGCAGGGCGCACACTTTGTGGAGGTGGCAGGCTGGGAACGCGCCGCATGGTGCAACGCCAACGCCGCCGTTGGCAGCAATGGCAATCTGCCGCTGCGCAGCGGCTGGGCCGCGCAGCATTGGTCAGCAGTGCAGGCGCACGAGCACCTGCTAACGCGCAGCTCGGCCGCGCTGTTTGACATGTCCACGTTTTGCAAAATAGAGGTTGCGGGGCGCGATGCACTTGCGCTGCTGCAGTGGGTGTTCACCAACAACATGGACATCGCGCCGGGGCGCGTGGTGTACACGCTGCTGCTGGAGCAGCATGGCGGCATCCGGTCCGACATGACCGTGGTGTGCCTGGCACCGGAACACTTCCGCGTGTTGAGCGGTGCCGGAGCCGGACCGCGCGACCTGGCGTGGCTGCGCATGCACGCGCGCGCGCGCAACCTGGATGTGCGCATCCGCGATGTGACTTCGGCCTATGGCGCACTGGGCATTTGGGGGCCGCAGGCGCGCGCCGTACTGGCCGGCGCCACAGATGCCGCGCTGGATAACAGCGCCTTCCCGTACTACAGCGCGCAGCCCATCACCGTGGGCATGGCGCCATGCCTTGCCATGCGCGTCTCTTATGTTGGCGAGCTGGGCTGGGAGCTGTACACACCAGCCGAGTACAGCCTGCATGTGTGGGACGCACTTTGGGAGGCCGGCCGCGCACACGGCCTGATTGCCGCCGGCACCGGCGCAATGGACAGCCTGCGCATTGAGAAGGGCTACCGCCGTCTCACATTTGACACAGACGCCAACATCACGCCGTTTGAAGTGGACATGCTGCATGTGATGCGCTGGAAGAAGGGCGACTTTTGCGGGCGCAGTGCGCTGCTGGCACGCCGCGACACGCCGCCTGAAAGAAAACTGGCGTGCCTTACGCTCGATCGCGCCCGGGATGTGGTGCTGGGGCGCGAGCCGGTGCTGCACGCCGGCAAACCCGTCGGCTACGTCACATCCGCCAACTCCGGCTACAGCGTGGGGCGCAATATTGCCTACGCCCTACTGCCGGCTGCGCTGGCTGTGCCCGGCTGCGCTGTGGAGATTGAATACTTTGATGCGGCGCTGCCCGCAACCGTGGCTGCCGAACCGCTCTTTGACCCGCACGGCGCGCGCCTGCGCGCCTGACGCGCTGCCTGTTCCCCGGCCGGCTGCTTAAACCACGCCGGCGCTGCGCAGTTCCGCCACCTGCGCCAGACTGTAGCCCAACAGCTCGCCCAAAATTTCCTGCGTGTGCTGGCCCAGCGCTGGCGGCGCATGGCGCATCTGCACCGGAGCCGTCGGTATTTTTAGCGGCGAGCCCACCAGCGGCACGCTGCCATCCAGTGCATGCGGCATATCCACGCGCATGCCACGCGCCTGCACTTGCGGGTCGGCAAACACGCGCTCCAAAGTGTTGATCGGCCCGGCCGGAATGCCCGCCTGCTCGCAGAGCGCAATCCACTCGGCGGCGTCCCGCGTTGCAAACAGCTCGCTCAGCATGCGCCCCAGCTCCCCGCGGTGCTGCACGCGCGCCGGGTTGGTTTCAAAGCGCTCATCCGCAGCCCACGCTGCCCGCCCGGCAGCTGCGCAAAACTTCCGCCACTGCAGGTCATTGCCGGCAGCAAATGCAAAGTAAATATCGCGCGCCTTGAACTCCTGGTACGGCACAATGTTCGGGTGCGCGTTGCCCTGGCGCTGCGGCAGCTGGCCGGACACCAGAAAGTTGCTCATCACATAAGAAAGCAGCGCAATCTGGCTGTCCAGCAGCGCAACGTCTATGCGCTGCCCGCCGCCGCCGTTGGCGCGCGCCACCAGCGCTGCCAGAATCGCATTGCTCGCAAACAGGCCGGCAGAAAGATCCGCAATGGCCACGCCCGCACGCTGCGGCTCGCCGTCCGGTGCACCGGTCACGCTCATAAAGCCGCTCATCGCCTGCGCAATGAAGTCATAGCCGAGGCGCGCCGCATACGGGCCGGTCTGCCCGTAGCCGGTGATGCTGCAGCAAATCAATCCCGGACGCAGCTGCTGCTGCGCGGCGTAGTCCAGCCCCCATTCTTCCAGCGTGCCGGCTTTGAAGTTTTCCACCAGCACATCCCCGTAGCCGATGAGCGCGCGCAAAATCTCCAGCCCGCGGTCGTGCTTCAAATTCAGCGTGAGGCTGCGCTTGTTGCGGTTAGCGCTCAAAAAATAAGCTGCTTCGCCGCTGGCCGTGTAGGGCGGGCCCCACTGGCGCGTGTCGTCGCCGCGCCCGGGCTGCTCAATTTTGATCACATCCGCGCCCAAGTCTCCCAGCAGCTGTGTGCAGTACGGCCCGGCCAGCACCCGCGACAGGTCAATAACGCGCACGCCACGCAGCAGCGGCTGGCCGGGTGCGCTGCCTGATAGTTCTGTGGTCATTTCATTATCACTCCGGCGTTCACGCAATCCGCGTCCGGGCAGCGGCCGACGCGGCGCAATGCACGCGCATCAACCGAGGCCCAGCACGCGCCGCGCGTTGCCATTGTAAATTTTTTCCAGCACATCATCCGGCAAATGCAGACCGTACACCTGCCAGCGCCCCTGGCCCGGCACCGCGCCGGTACCGTAATTAAAATATTCGTCATCAGTTTCCAGAAAACGATAGTACAGCTGATAACCCTGCACGTCCGGTCCCTGGTCCGTACCAAACAAAATCCGGTCTGCGTGCTGCATAAAGAAGCGCCGCGCACTGTAGGGCTGGCGCCCCAGCTCGCCGATGCGCGCACTGAAGTCAATGTAAAAGTTCGGGCAGCGCCCCAGCAGGGCAGCTACCCAAGCCAGGTTTTCCGCATAGCAGCCCACATGCGCGCCAATGAAAGTTGTTTGCGGATGGCGCTCCACAACCCGCGCCAGCGCATTCACAATACTTAGAAAGGGCGGGAACGGCGGCGCAGGAAACTGCCAGTCCGGATGCGCGTGCAGTTCTTCCCAGCGCTCATTGGCTGCATCCAGTGGTTCAAAGAATGCCACGGGGTCCGCCACATGCACCATCACCGGCAGGCGCAGCTCGCCGGCTGCCGCCCACAGCGCGTCCAGGCGCGCATCATCCGGGCTCACAAGTTCATTGTGCTGGTCGCGCACATGCAAGCCCAGCGGCTTCCAGATTTTGAGTCCCTGCGCACCGCGCGCTGCATGCAGGCGCAGCTGCGCTGCCGCCCACTCGCCAAAGCGGTTGCCATGGGCGGGCCACTGCGCCCAATCCACCCCGCCAAATATTTGAAAGCGCTGCGGTGCGCCATTCTTAAAATGATCAAGGTGAGCATGCAGGATGTGCGTGCCCCAGCCGCCGTCAAGATCCACATAGCCAGTGATACCGGCCTCGTCCAATGCATCCAACAGCGCAGCAAGCGGGCGCTTATCCCAGCCGCCGCCAAACGGCTCGGCCAGATGGTTGTGCGCATCCACCACCGGGAAGCGCGCGCGCGGCACCGGCGTGGCTTTGGTTGCAAGCACCGCTCGCGGCCGGAAGTCAGCGAGCTGCATGCATCACATCCGTGCGCGCGTTGCGGCACTGCAGCGCGCGGCTGCTGCCCCGGCCCGCAGCGCGGCTATTGCCGGCACGCTGCGCCTTAAGCCTCCGCGGTGTGCGGCTTGGCGCTTTTCTTGGCATCCGCAATCGCCGCCTCCACATTCACAAACGGCAGAATAATTAAACCCACAATGAAAAACACAACGGTGGAAAGTATTGCGAGGCGCATGCTGCCGTAGATCTGGTTCACCAGCCCGAACAGCAGCGTGCCCCACCACGATGTGCCGCGCTCGCTGATTTCATAGAAGCCGTAGAACTCGGCTTCCTGCGTGGCGGGAATCATTTGCGCAAATAGGCTGCGGCTGAGCGCCTGGCTGCCGCCCAGTACCAGCGCAATCACCGCGCCTAGCAGCCAGAACTGGGTTTCATCTGTAAGGAACTGATACGCGTAGATGCTGACGGCCGACCACACCACCAGGCTGCCAATCAGCGCGTGCTGCGTGCCAAACCAGCTGGCCAGCCGGCCAAACAGCAGCGCGCCGCCAAAGGCCACAAACTGCACCATCAAGATCACTTGAATGAGCGTGCCCTGCTCGAGTTTCAGCTCTTCCGCACCAAAGATGGCTGCCACGCCAATCACCGTTTGCACGCCGTCATTAAAGAACAGATAGGCCACCAGATACTTCACCGTCTGCGGCATCACCGGATACTTGCGCACCAAAAAAATAATCAGCACACCCAGCGGGCCCAGAATGGGTAGCACTGCCAGCCAGATGGGCAGCCCCAGCAGCACCAGCGCGGGCGTGGCCAGCGGCAGCAGCGAGAGCAGCGCCACCTGCCAGGTTGGCACCTGCATCAGGCGCCCCAGCTGCATGTAGCCAATCGTCAGATAGTTTTCGCCGGGGGGCAGCTCGCGCGTGGCTTGGCGCTGGCTCAGGCGCGAAAAGGTAATCAGCTGCCAGCCCAGCCACCAGATGCCGGCCGAACCAAGGTTGATGCGCACCGCGAGCCCGCCCGAGTCCGGGCCCAGAATCAGGTCACTGAATGTGTACAGGATCAGGTTGAGCAGCAGCAGCAGGCCGCCGCCCAGATAGCCGATCCCCCAGCCGAAGGAAGACACGCGGTCACGCTGGTCCGGGCTGGCAATCTCCGGCAGGAAGGCGTTGTAAAAAACAATGGCAGCGCCGTAAGAGAGATTGGCAATCACATACAGCAGGCCGCCCAGCCACCACAGACTGCCCTGCACAAAAAAGAGCAGCGCGGTGGCTACGCCGCCCAGCACTGCAAAGACCATCATCATGTTCTTGCGCTGGTTGGAAAAATCCGCCACCGCGCCCAGCATGGGCAGGAACATTGCCTGCATGCCTACCGAGATTGAAATGCAATACGGCAAAAAAGATCCCGGTGCAATGGGCACGCCCAGCACATACACCATGCCGCTGGCATCGGCAGCTGCGCGCGCCAGCGCTGCCAGATACGGTCCAAGGAACACGGTGCCCACCGTGGTGCTGAAGGCACTGATGGCCCAGTCATACATGGCCCAGCCAAAAATTTCGCGTTTGTCATTGATGCGCGGCGCAGCTAGTGCGGACATGGCAGCCTCCTTTTTATTGCAGTTTATTAAGTGGGAGCGCGGCCCGCGGCCGGCTGCCCTTGTTGAATGAATTGCAGCGCTGGCTGGCATTGGTCAGCGCGCGCAGACAAAATTGCGGAAGCGGCGCGCAGCGGGCGGGCGCTAGGCGTGCACATCGCGCGCAAAGGGCGCATACGCCGCGGCATCCTGCGCACTCCAGCGCAGCTGATAGTAATGCTCCAGGATGGCAGCCTGCTGCTCCACATTAAAGTGCTGCAGCGTGGCGCCTTGCGTGCGGCAGCGCAGCAAATTTTCTGCGCCACCGTAATCATAGACGCGCTCGCCAGCCTGCTGCTGCGCACGCAGCGCCAGCCACAAGTAGCGCCAGCCCAGCTGCTGAAACTGCCACGCGTGCGCCAGTTCATGGATCAGCCAGGCCAGCGCCCGCGGCTCGCTGGCTTGCGGCAGCAGCGCAGGGAAGCAGCACCAGTTGCCAAGTGCCACAGCGTTGTGCACGCCCGGCGCGCGCGGCGGGCGCCGCAGCAGCCAACGGCCGACTGTATCCAGCCAGTTGGGCCACGGCGTGTGCTCCCACACGCGCACGCGCCTGCAATCCAGCCGGCTGCCAAACACTTCTGCTGCGGCAGCCTGCTCGAATGCGTACAGCCGCCTAAGCGCCATCCGCTGCGCCGGGCGCATAGCCGGTGCAATGCAGCACCGGCAGGCGCGGATACTTTTCGAAGCGCCCGTCCGCCTTGGCTAGGCCGCACAGCATAAACAGGCTGCCGCGCGCGCTCTCCACCAGCTGCACATGCTGGCAGCGGGCGCACAAGCCGGCCTGCGCCAGCATGCGGCGTGCATCTTCGGAGAGCGGCGGGCGGTTGCTCATTCAAGCCCGGATACCAGCCAGGTTGCAATCTGGCGATCCACTTTGCCCATGGGGTACTGCTGCAGCGCAGCCGGAAAAACCCAGCGCAGCGCTGCGGCTTGCAAGGCGCGCGGCTGCGCGCGGCCGGCCGCGCACTCAAATGCGTGCAGGGTAATTTTAAAATGCGTGAACGCATGCTGCAGCTGCCGCACTTGCGCGCCCACGCGCACACGCAGGCCCAGCTCTTCGTGCAGTTCGCGCTGCAGGCAGGCGGGCAGGTCTTCGCCGGGCTCGCGCTTGCCGCCGGGAAACTCCCACAGCCCGCCCAGCAGCTTGCCAACCGGGCGCTGCGCCAGCAGCACGCGCCCGGCGCGCCGAATGATGCCGGCGGTCACATCGTAGTGCGGCACGCGCGGCTTGGGGCGGCGCACAGGCAGCAGCGCCTGCAGCCCGCTGTGCTGCGCGCTGCACTGCGAGCGCAGCGGGCAGCGACTGCAGCGCGGGTTGCGCGGCAGGCACACCAGCGCGCCCAGCTCCATCATGGCCTGGTTGTACTGCGCGGCTTTGCCGGGCGGCAATTGCTGCGCGGCCAGCTGCTGCAGCCGGCGCTGCGAGCGCGGCAGTTCCACCGGCTGGCGCACGCCGTGCAGGCGCGCCAGCACCCGCTGCACATTGCCGTCCAGCACTGCGGTGTCCACATCAAATGCAATGGAGGCGATGGCGGCTGCAGTGTACGCGCCAATGCCGGGCAGGCGCCGCAGCAGTGCCGGGTCAGCCGGCACGCGCCCGGCATGGCTGCGCAGCACCACGCGCGCTGCACGCTGCAAGTTGCGGGCGCGCGCATAGTAGCCAAGGCCCTCCCACACGCGCAGTACATCCGCACTGCGCGCGTGCGCCAGCGCCTGCACTGTGGGGAAGGCGCGCAGCCAGCGCGCGTAGTAGGGCTTCACCGTCTCCACGCGCGTCTGCTGCAGCATCACTTCGCTCACCCAGATGCGGTACGGGTTGCGCGTGCGGCGCCATGGCAGCGCGCGCGCATTGCGTGAGTACCAGCGCAGCAGCGGCCGCACATCCATCGCGGCAATATAGCACAGCGCCATGCTATATTGCGCGCATGCCCGTGCAGGCAATTGCAGCGCAGTGCGTGCGGCTGGAGCTGTTGGGCCACGGCCGGGTGCGCGCCTGGCTGCGCAGCAGCGCACGGCCGCAGCCCGGCCAGTGCATGCTGGCACGCCTGGGTCCTGGCCCCGAGCCGTATCTGCCCAGCGTGTTGTTTCCAGTTGCGTTTGAGCCGGAGCTGTGGGCAATCGAGCTGGCGCCCGGGGAAGCCGGGCGTGACTGGCTGCAACCCGGCAGCAGCCTGGAGTTGTTGGGGCCGGTGGGGCGGCCCGCAGCGCTGCCCGCTGCGCGGGGAAATTTATTGCTGATAGCCAACGCCCAACCGGCCCGTTTGCTGCCGTTTGCAGCTGCCACACTGGATGCCGGCGGGGCTGCCTTGCTGCTGCTTTCACGCCCCTACCCGGTTGAGTCCGTTGATGCGCGCATTGAGGTGCGCATCGGGCACCTGCCGGCTCTGGTACGCGAGCACAGCGCCTGGCCGGCATTGGCCATTGCGCATGTGGAACCGCAGCCCGCGCCGGAGCTGGCGGCGCTGCTGGCGCAAATACCCAACGCACATGTGCTGCTGAGCGTGTGCCTGCCATGCGGTGTGGGCGCCTGCCAGGCATGCACCCTCCGCACGCGCGCCGGCTGGAAGCTGGCGTGCACAGCCGGGCTGCTGTGGCTGCTGGCTGAGCTGCAGGCGCAGCCATGAGCTGCGCACAGCCCGCAGTGCACGCGCAACCGGGCGCACAGCAGCCACTTGGCCACTTGCCGGCGCACGCACAAAAATAGTTATGGCGGTGCTGGAGCTGGCCCCCAACCATAAAATCGGCCTGGCACTGCGTAGCCGCGTCCTGGCTGCCTCCGGCTGCTGGGGCTTTGCGGATGAGTACGCCGGCATACTGGACTTCGCGCAGCTGGGCGCCTTCATTACCAACCCGCTAACTTATGCGGCGCGCCAGCCGGCAGCCACGCGCACAGCGCTGGCCTTTCCTGGAGGCGTGCTGCTGCACACCGGCTTTCCCAACCCCGGCCTGCGTGCCGCCGTGAAAACCTACGCCGCCAAATGGGCGCGCATGCCCTGCCCCGTAATTGTGCATCTGGCGCTGGATAGCAGCGCAGAGGTAACCCTATGCCTGGCGCTGCTGGAGCGGCTGGAAAATGTGGCAGCAGTGGAGCTGGGCTTCCGCGCAGACGAGCACGCCCACACTATCAGCGAGCTGGTGCGCACTGCTTGCACGGGCTTGCTGCCCGTATTGGCAGCGTTGCCCTTTGAACGCGCAGCGGAGTGCGCGCTCATTGCAGCGCGCGCGGGAGCGCACGGGCTGAGCGTGAGTGCGCCGCCGCGCGGCACGCTGCCCGGCCCGGTGAGCGGCCGGCTATACGGCCACGGTGTATTCCCGGGCGCGCTGCACAACCTGCAGGCCGTGCGCGCAATAGCCGATCTGCCACTGTTGGCCGGCGGCGGCGTGCACAGCGCGGAGCAGGCGCAGGCAATGCTGGCAGCCGGAGCCGCTGCGGTGCAGCTGGATTCGGTGGTGTGGTCGCAGCCCGCGCAGCTGCCGGCGCTGCTGCAAGCGCTCGCGCTTTAAGCCAGCAGGCGCGGCATCCCGCCTCCGCCCGCGGCTACCCGACTGCTGCGTAGCGCGTCAGGCCATGCGCAGCGCTGTGGAAAGGCGCCGCGTGCCCGCCGCCAACAAAGCAAGTGCTGCACTTGCCCGCATCCCTTAATCTTCCTGCTCCAACAGGTTTGCGCGGCTAAAAGCCCGGCGCTGCGGGCTGGCGAAATTCTCACTTAATTTGCAAGCCGCGCTTTCCAGCGCGCAGGCCCATGCAGGCGCCGCCGCGGACTGAAAAAACTGCGCCATCCATTTCCCAAAAATTCAAACGAAACGTGCTATTCTGTGCGCTCAGCCACGGTCATGAGAATTCCCCCCTTCAAAATGCCGGTTGCCAACGCCATTGAGCGTGGCGCGTGCGGCGTTGGCTTTGTGGCGGACCAGCACGGGCGCGCTTCCGCGGAGATTTTGCAGCTGGGCCTGTCCGGGCTGGTCAACTTGCAGCATCGCGGCGGACTGGACGCAGACAATAAAACCGGCGACGGGGCTGGCGTGCTCACGCCGCTACCAGGCGCATTCTTTTCCGCAGCGCTGGCGCAGCTAACCGGGCAGCAGGCAGCACCGGAGCGAATGGCGGTCGGCATGTTCTTCTTCCGGCCGGCGCATCTGGAGCCGGCAGCTGCAGCCGTTGGCCATGCGCTGGCAGCGCACGGGGTGCCGCTGGCAGCGTGGCGCAAGCCGCCCATCAACCCGGATGTGCTTGGCCCGCAGGCGCGGGCGCGCATTCCGCTGATCCGCCAGGCGCTGATTGTGCGGCCGGCGCATCTGGCAGCCGCGGAGTTTGAGCAGCGCTTGTTCCTCGCGCGCAAGACATTTGAGCGCGAGTCTGCCGCCCACGGCTGGTCTGCCTATGTGGCTTCACTTTCCGGGCGCACGATTGTGTACAAGGGTTTGCTGCACGCGCCGCAGGTGGGCAGCTTTTATCTGGATCTGGCAGCTCCGCACTACGCCGTCTCTTTGGTTGTCTTCCACCAGCGCTACAGCACCAACACGCTGCCCACCTGGGAGCGCGCGCAGCCCTTCCGGCTGCTGTGCCACAACGGCGAGATCAACACCATTCAGGGCAATGTGGCGTGGGTGCAGGCGCGCACGGCACAGCTGGAGGCCAGCGGCGGGTTCACGCCGGCTGCGCTGCAGCCCGTGATTGATGCCAGCGGCAGCGACTCTGCCATGCTGGACAACTATGCCGAGCTGCTGTGGCAGTCCGGGCGCGACCTGCCGCATGTGCTCTCCATGCTGCTGCCGATGGCGTGGGAGAAGCTGCCGGACCTGCCGCCAGCCGTGCGCGACTTCTATGCCTACCACACCCACCTGGCAGAGCCGTGGGACGGGCCGGCTGCAATTGTGTTCAGCGACGGGCGCACGGTGGGCGCCACCTTGGACCGCAACGGCCTGCGCCCGCTGCGCTACGCTGCCACGCACGACGGCCTGGTGTACGCGGCCTCCGAAATTGGCGCGGTGACGCTGGATGCCGGGCGCCTCACGTGCATTGGCAAGCTGGGGCCGGGCCAGATGCTAGCCGTGGACACCCAGCGCGGCCAACTGTTGGGCGATGCACAGATCAAGGCGCAGCTGGCAGCGCGCCAGCCCTACGGCCAATGGCTGTGCAACTGGCAGCTGCCCGCCGCCACCGGCAGCCCAGCCAGCCCGCAGGCAGTGCTGTCCACGGAGCTGCTCGCCTTTGGTTACACGCATGATGATGTGGTCTTCACCCTGCGCCCGATGGCGGAGGATGGCGCAGAGCCCGTGGGCTCCATGGGCGACGACACGCCGCCAGCCGTGATGAGCGCCAAGCCGCGCCCGCTCTTCAATTATTTCCGGCAGCGCTTTGCAGAGGTGACCAACCCGCCCATTGACCCGCTGCGCGAGGGGCTGGTGATGTCTTTGCAAGTGCGGCTGGGCGCGCGCGCCAATGCGCTGTGCGAAACGCCGGCCCACACGCGCCACCTGCAGCTGCCCAGCCCGCTGCTGGATGATGGCCAGCTGCAGCAGCTGCGCAGCCAGCCGTACCTGCCGGTGCAAACGCTCTCCACGCTGTGGCCCGTGGCCGGCGGCAGCGCTGCGCTGCAGGCTGCACTGGATGCACTGTGCAGCGCTGCGCACAGTGCAGTGGCCGGCGGCTGCCAGTTGTTGATTCTTAGCGACCGCGGCGTGGACGCGCAGCACAGCCTGCTGCCCGCACTGCTGGCGCTGGGCGCCGTGCATCATCATCTCATTCGCACCGGCCTGCGCGGCCGCACAAGTTTGCTGGTGGAAAGTGGCGAGCCGCGCAGCGTGCATGATGTGGCTGCGCTGGTGGGCTATGGCGCCAGCGCCGTGTGCCCGTATCTTGCGCTGGCAGCCGTGCCCACACTGGTAAAGCAGCAGCCCGAACTTGCACCGGCGCACTACATCAATGCCCTCGAGAAGGGCCTGCTAAAAGTCATGTCCAAAATGGGCATCAGCACCGTCGAAGCATATTGCGGCGCACAAATCTTTGAATGCATCGGCCTGCATGCGGACCTTGTGAACGCGCACTTTTGCGGCACACCCGCGCACCTCGGCGGCAGCACGCTGGCCGACGTGGCGCGCATTCCGCTGGCGTGGCATGCACTGGCATTTGGCACAGAGCCGGCCATGCCTTCGCCCGGCTACTACAAGTTCAAGCGCGGCGGCGAGCTGCACGCCTTCGAGCCGGAGATGGTCAAGCGCCTGCACCGCGCCGTGCGCACGCCCGGTGCCAACAACGGCCACTTCGCCGACGGCTACTCGCTCTTTCGCGAATTTGTAGCCGAGCTGCAAGCGCGCCCGCCCATCGCCATCCGTGACCTGCTGGCAGCGCGCCCGCTGGCGCATGCGCCCATCCAGTTGGAAACAGTGGAGGCGCGCGCCACCATCCTGCAGCGCTTTTCCGTCGCCGCCATGTCGCACGGCGCAATCTCATCGGAAGCGCATGAGACGCTAGCGTTGGCCATGAATTCGCTGGGCGCCAGCAGCAACTCTGGCGAGGGCGGTGAGGCTCCGGCGCGTTACGGCACGGCGCGCAACAGCCGCGCAAAGCAAGTGGCCTCTGCCCGGTTTGGCATGACGCCCGCTTACCTGCTCTCTGCAGACGAGCTGCAAATCAAGATGGCGCAGGGCGCCAAGCCCGGCGAGGGCGGGCAGCTGCCCGGCCATAAAGTAACAGCCGAAATTGCAGCCATCCGCCACGCGCCGCTGGGCGCGCCGCTCATCTCGCCGCCGCCGCACCACGACATCTACAGCATCGAGGATCTGGCCCAGCTAATCTTCGACCTGCGCCAGATCAACCCGCGCGCGGCCATCTCCGTAAAGCTGGTGGCACAGGCGGGCGTCGGCACCATTGCCAGCGGCGTGGCCAAAGCCGGCGCGGATGTAATTGTGATCTCCGGCCACTCCGGCGGCACGGGCGCTGCCGCGTGGTCGTCCATCAAGCATGCCGGCCTGCCCTGGGAGCTGGGGTTGGCAGAAGCGCAGCGCGTGCTCATTAACTCCGGCTTGCGCGGGCGCGTGCGCCTGCGCGCCGATGGCGGGCTGTACACCGGCCGCGATGTCTTCATTGCAGCGCTGCTGGGCGCGGACGAGTATTCGTTTGGCACCAGCGCCCTGATTGCAGCCGGCTGCGTGATGGCGCGCACCTGCCACACCAACAACTGCCCAGTGGGCGTGGCCACGCAGCGCGCAGACTTGCGCGCCAAGTTTGCCGGCACACCGGAGCAGGTGATGGCCTTCATGCATTTTGTGGCCCAGGACCTGCGCGAGCACATGGCTGCGCTGGGCGTTGCCACGGTCGCCGACCTGATCGGGCGCACACCCTTGCTGCATCAAGCGCTGCCCGGCTGCGCCGGCGAACCGGCGGTGGACCTCAGCACTTTGCTGCATCCGCCGGGCGGCGGAGCGGGCCGCGACCACCGCCACAGTGGCGCGCCCAACCCCAGCGCGCACCTGGATTCGCACAACCAGCAGCTGCTGGATGCATCGCAGGCGCTGCTGCAAAACCGCAGCGTGCCGGCGCCGCTGGCGCTTGCGTTCCAGCTCACCAACGCCTCACGCACATTTGGCGCCACGCTCGCCGGCGCCATCGTCACCAAGCACGGCAGCGCCGGCCTGCCGGATGGCACGCTGCGCGTCACATGCAGCGGCGTGGCCGGCCAGTCGTTTGGCGCGCATCTGGTGCCCGGCATGCAGCTGCTGCTGCACGGCCCGGCAAATGATTACGCGGGCAAGGGATTGGGTGGCGGCCGCATCATCATCTGTCCGCCCGCCGGCTACACCGGCGCGCACCCCGTGCTGGCGGGCAACACACTTTTATATGGCGCGTTGTCCGGCGAGCTTTTCATTGCCGGGTGTGCCGGCGAGCGCTTTGCCGTGCGCAACAGCGGCGCCTGCGCAGTAGTGGAAGGCGTGGGTGACCACGGCTGCGAGTACATGACCGGCGGCGTAGTCGTCATCCTCGGCCAAACCGGCTACAACTTTGGCGCCGGCATGACCGGCGGCGTTGCCTACGTGCAGGATGCTCACAAGCAGCTGCGCTGCCGGCTGAATGAAGAGTTGGTAACCACGCGCCCGCTGACGCGCGCCGACCAAACGCAGCTGCGTGAGTGGGTGGAACGCCACGCCCGATTAACTGGCAGCCCGCGGGCCAGCGCGCTGCTGGCGGACTGGCCCGCAGCGCTCGCCGACTTTGTGTGCATTGTGCCGCGCTGGCAAATGGCGCCAACTGCTGCAGCCGAAACCCCGCAGTCAGCGCCTGCATTGCCCGCCGACAAACCTGCTGGCTAGGGCTAGAGTATCCGCAGGTTGTCCAGTTGGCGCAAGGCTGGAGCAACAACAAACTCGCTGATTAGATGCGTCCCATGTAAACACTCCTAAGAATGAGTTATTGATGCCTAGCTGGAGACGGGAATTGGTATGGCCGGAAATAGACTTTCCGCCGGTGTAAGTTGGGGAGTAATGCGAACTAAAATAATGGATAGAAAATCAATAAAGACCCTCCTGCACTAGATGCTGCGCTGGGCAGTGCAGGTGGGTGCAAAAGACCTGCCGGGCGCAATCATTGATTCTGCGCAGGCACTGCAAATGGTCAGTTTGCGTGGAGATAAGATACGAGATGGCGATAGAGGATTCGCAACAAGCCTGCGCTGCTGCCAGTGCTTCACCAATGCAGCTGGTTGCCCAACGCTTAAGCACGCTGCTCAGTGTTTGGTTGAAGGACACAATCCCTTGCAAGAACAAATAAGGCAATTCCTGCTGGTTACGCATGTACTGGCCGGAATCACAGCCCTGCTGAGTGCCGCCGCCGCAATTGCCAGCAAGAAAGGCCGCGCGCTGCACCGCACAACTGGCAGGGTTTACTCTATCGCCATGGGGTACATCGTCTGCTCTGCATTTCCACTGGCCATACTGCGCCCCAATCCATTCCTGTTCGGCGTCGCGTGCTTCAGCGGCTATCTGGTCTGGACCGGATACCGGCGCGCCACCCAGCGCGCACCACAACTGACCAGAACTGACCAGCGGAGCGTGCTGGCTGGCGGTGGCGTAATTGCCGGCATGGCCATTTACGGTGCCAACATGCTGGCAACCGGCGAAAGTCTGGGCGTTGTCTCACTTGCTTTTGCGGGCGGCTTGGCAATATTTGTTGCGCAGGATATTCAATCGCTGCGCAGTGGCGCGCTAACGGGAAAATTCCGGATTGCCCGCCATTTGCAGCGCATGCTTGGCGGTACAATTGCCACCATCACGGCGGTTCTGGTTGCGCAGGTTGTGCCGCAACTTGCGGGCACTTCCATCCCGCCCTTTGTGGTCTGGCTCTCGCCCACCATTGCCCTTACTCCGCTGATTGTGTGGTGGAGCTACAAAACGCTCACGCCAAAGTAAACGCACTATTTCACCAGTGACTTTTGGACTGCTTGTGCCGGTACCTATCGGCAGCTTGTTGGCTGTAAGTCCGCAGCCGCTACCGCGGCCACAAGTAGGCTGCTAACATTATTGGCAGGCGCGCCCAACCATGCCCTGGATCAAGCAAGTTTCCATCTCTGAAGCCACCGGGCTGCTCAAGGCGCAGCTAGACCAGGCCGTGCAGCGCGCCGGGCGCGTTTGGCACATCGTCAACATCATGTCGCTCAACCCACCGGCAATGCGCGACAGCCTGGCGTTGTATGGCACGCTGATGATGGGCCAGTCCCCGCTGAGCCGCGCTCAGCGCGAAATGCTCGCCACAGTTGTTTCATTTGAAAATCAATGCCACTACTGAACGCAGGGGCACGCCCACGACCTCCGGGCTGAGGTCGGAAAAGTTACGCCCAATGCAGCAGAAGCCGATGCTTACGTGCACGCCGTGGCGCGGGACTGGCGCACTGCATCGCTCTCATCCGTTGACCGCGCGTTATGCGGGTTTGCAGCCAAGCTCACGCACACCCCGGGCAAAATGCTGCCGGCAGACCTGGATGCGCTGCGTGCGGCCGGCCTTGATGACCGCGCTATCCATGATGCCGTGCAGGTGATTGCCTACTTCAACTATATCAACCGGGTCGCGGATTCTCTCGGCGTCGAGCCCGAAGACTTCATCCAGCCTTGGGGGTGAACTTAGCACAGCGCTGCATACAGCTTTCCTGCCGCGCGCCATTTTCCGCAAGCGCGCAGCAAAGTTTTCGTTCCGTGGCAACCACCCCCTGCACGGGCAGCTGCTGCCCGCTGCAAGCGCCTGCAACAGCGCAAGAACCTCTTCCTGCGCGCTGCCTGCTTGACATTTTCCATCGTCCCCCTAATACTTCTGTGCTGGCCTTGAGCTGCTGCACCCGCAGTGGCGCCGTGCGCCAAACCACGCGCTTCCACCGGATCACCGCTGCATGAAAATCGCCGCTGTAAAAACTTTTGTGGTGGGCAACCCGCCGCCGCACTTTGGCGGACGCTACTGGATTTTTCTCAAGCTCACCACAGACAGCGGCATCGTGGGGTACGGCGAGGTTTACTCCGTGCCTTTTCACCCGCATGTCGTCGCCAAAATGATTGAGGACGTCTGCGAACGAAATGTGATTGGCAGCGACCCGTTCAAGATTGAACGGGTTTGGCGCAACATTTATTCCAGCGGGTTTACCCAGCGCCCGGACACTTCGATTCTGGGAATTTTAAGTGGGATCGAAATGGCATGCTGGGACATTGTGGGCAAGGAGCTGAACAAACCTGTCTACGAATTGCTCGGCGGGCAGGTGCATAAAAAGCTGCGCTCGTACACCTACATCTACCCGGAGGAGCGCGACCAAACCGGCGTCTACCATGACCCGCAGCTGGCGGCCGAGCGCGCGGCCGAATATGTGCGGCAGGGCTTCACTGCGGTCAAGTTTGATCCTGTTGGGCCCTATTCCGCCTTTGATCCGCGCCAGCTTTCCCTGGAAGCACTGGAGCTCAGCGAGCAATTTGTAAAACTTATTCGCGAGGCAGTTGGCAACAAGTGCGATCTGCTGTTTGGCACGCACGGGCAGATGACGCCGGCCGGCGCCATCCGGCTGGCCAAACGCCTCGAGCCCTATGACCCGCTGTGGCTGGAAGAACCAACGCCGCCGGAAATGCCGGAGGAGATGGCGATTGTGGCGCGCCAGACCAGCATTCCAATTGCCACCGGTGAACGCCTCACCACCAAGTATGAGTTTGCGCGGGTGCTGGCGAACCGCTCTGCTTCCATTTTGCAAATTGCGCTCGGGCGCGTTGGCGGCATCCTAGAGGCCAAAAAGATTGCCGGCATGGCCGAAGCTCACTACGCGCAAATTGCACCGCATCTCTACTGTGGCCCGATTGCCGGCGCAGCGGATATCCAGCTGAGCACTTGCATTTCCAACTTTCTAATCCAAGAGTCGATTCTGACGTGGGGCGGCTTTCAAGCGGAAATTTTACGGGAGCCGATTCAGTGGCAGGACGGCTACATTATTCCGCCCACCAAACCGGGCCTGGGCGTGGAACTGAACGAGGAGGTTGCGGCGCGCAACCCGTACACGGGCAACAAGCTGCACCTTGAGATGCATCCCGATCCAATCACCAATGAGATTTTCTAATGACACCTGGGGGCGCTGCACACTCCGCCAAAAAGCTGGGCTTTATCGGGATCGGCAATCTCGGCATGCATCTGGCCGGCAGTTTGCTGCGGGCCGGCTATGCGCTCACAATATTTGACTTGAACAAAGCAGCTGCCACTGCGCTGTTGGCAGCCGGTGCGCGCTGGGCCAAGTCGCCGGCAGAGGTCGCCAAGGCTTCTGACACCGTATTCACCTGCCTGCCGTCATCTAAGGCGGTCAGTGCTGTTGTGAGCGCAGCCAATGGCGTGCTGGCCGGGCTGGCTGCGGGCGGCACCTGGATCGACATGAGCACCAACGATCGCGAGGAAACCATCCGGCTGGCCGCGCTGGCAGCCGCCAAGGGGATTGCCGCGCTGGAAGCGCCCGTAACCGGCGGTGTGCACAAAGCAGCGGCCGGCGACATCACAGTACTGGTTGGTGGCGATCAAAAAGTTTACGAGGCGCACCTCCCAATGCTGCAAGCGATGGGCGGCGAAATAATTTTCATGGGGCCTCTGGGCAGCGCAGCAGTGATCAAGGTCATCACAAACATGCTGGCGTTCATTAATCTGGTTGCAGTGGGCGAGGCGTTAATGCTGGCCAAACGCGGCGGGCTGGATCTGGCGCAATCGTTCCATGCCATCAAAGCCAGCTCCGGCAACAGCTTTGTGCACGAGACCGAAGGCCAGCTGGTGCTCAACGGCAGCTACAACATCAACTTCACAATGGATCTGGCGTGCAAAGATCTGGGGTTTGCGACGCAACTTGGCCGTGACTTTGGCGTGCCGCTGGAAGTAGCCGGGCTGGTGGAGCAAACCTTCATTCGCGCTCGCTCACAATACGGCGGCGGTGCATGGTCGTCACAAGTAGTGAAGCTACTGGAAGATGCGCTCTCCACCGACTTGCGCGCGCCCGGCTTTCCCGCTGAGTTGTAAACCCGGGCTGCCTCGCTTGCGCTAGCCTGCTGCCAAAAACAAAGCCCTGCTGCCTGCATGCCCGCTGCTCAAGCCAAAAATGTCATCATCGCGTGCATCGACACACGCAATCCCCCGCAGCGGCTTGCAGCGTTTGATGGCCTCAATGTAAACCTGCAGCTGGTGATCGGGTTTGGCGATCCGCAGCAAGCCAGCCTGTTTCAAGCAGCCGATGCCATCATCACAGAAATGCATCCAGTTACCGCTGCACTGCTGGGCACGCTGCCGCGCTGCAAAATAATCGCGTGTGCCAGCACCGGCTATGACTATGTAGACATTGAGGCCGCGGGCAAGCGCGGCATCTGGGTCACCAACTGCCCCGGCTATTGCACCGACGAGGTTGCAACCCACACGATTGCGCTGTTGTTATCGCAGGCGCGGCGCCTGCCCCAGGTGCGCCAGCTGGTGCGCGCAAACGAATGGGATCCGCGCCCGGTGCGCCCGCTGCGCCATGTAAAAAACCAAACGCTGGGCATCATTGGCTGGGGGCGCATCGGCAAGGCTGTGTCCGCCAAAGCGCTCGCACTTGGCTTCTTTGTCCTCGCCCACGATCCATTTATTGATGCGGCGCAGATGCGTGCAGCCGGAGTGCAGCCCGCAAGCCGGGAAGCCCTGCTGCAGCAATCAGATTATGTAAGCCTGCACACACCGCTAACCGCCGCCACCCGGCTGATGCTGAATGCACCAACGCTTGCTCTCATGAAGCCCGGTGCGTATTTAATCAACACAGCGCGCGGCCTGCTGGTTGATGACGCCGCATTGCTTGAGGCGGTGAATAACGGGAGAATCGCCGGCGCTGCGCTGGATGTGCTGGCGGCCGAGCCGCCGCCGCCCGACCACCCGCTGCTAAACCATGAACGAGTTTTTGTTACCCCGCATTGCGCCTGGTGCTCGGAGGAATCCGACGAAGCCGTGTGGGAATGGGCAGCCGGTTACGTGGCCGCCGTGTTTCGCGGGGAACGCCCAGATGCAGCCGTCAATTCAGTAAACAACAAATAGCTAGCAAACGCAAACTGAGTTTTGCAGTTGCTTCTGCTGGCCGGGCACTGCTCCAGTGTGGCCATCAATCGATCCTGATCCCGCCGTTGGCTGTTTACAAAGCAGCCTGTGCCAGTGCCAGCGCCCCAAGCACGCCCGCCCGGCTGCCCAGTGCCGGCGCCACAACATAACGGTCTGGGTGCTCCAGGATCTCAGCCGCTTGCACGTAGCCATTTAGCACAGACACCAGCTTCCGGCGCACCAGCGGCAGCAACTGCGGCTGGCTCATCACGCCGCCACCCATGATGATGCGCTGCGGCGAAAGTACGCAGACATAGTTGGCAAGCGCCAGCGCCAGGTAATGCGCCTCCAGTTCCCACGCCGGATGCCCGGCCGGCAGCGTCTCTGCTTTCTGGCCCCAGCGTTTTTGCATCGCAACTCCGGTTGCCAACCCTTCCAGGCAATCGCCATGGTACGGGCAGCTGCCTGCAAACGGATCAGCAGAAAGGTCATGCGGCACACGAATGTGGCCCATCTCCGGATGCAGCAGGCCGTGCACCACGCGCCCATTCACAAAAGCGCCGCCCCCAATGCCGGTGCCAACCGTCAGGTACAGAAAGTTGTCGAGGTTGCGGGCGGCACCCCAGCGCCACTCACCCAAGGCAGCGCCGTTGACATCTGTATCAATGCCCACTGGCAATCCAAGCGCACGGCTGATCGCACCCGCCAGATTGGTGTTGCGCCAGCCAGCTTTGGGCGTTGATGTGATGAAGCCATAGGTTGCCGACGACGCGTGCAAATCCAGCGGGCCGAATGCCGCAATGCCGACGGCTGCCAGCCCGTCAAAGCGCTGCAGAAATGCAAGGCACCGCCCGATAGTCTCAGCCGGCAGCGTGGTGTCAAATCGCTCTTGCGCCCGGATATCATCCGGGCCGCTGCCTACCGCGCACACAAACTTTGTGCCGCCCGCTTCAATTGCGCCGAAAAGAACTTCGGGGGAGGTCATGTGGTTTGTGCGATATCAAAAAAACTAATATCGCTGTGCAACCTCCAGTAATAGCTAGTCAATAGTTGAGGACGCTTATAGGAGATTTTGCACATCACGCGACTTAGCAACGCTGCTAATTGTGCCTACAAGGCAATACGGGAACCGCTGCATCGCACTGTTCTCGTGAAGCCTTTTGCTGTGCGAACTGTGCTTGTGGAGTGTTTTTTCAAGCGCCTCGGTTGAATGCCCTAACACGCAGACAACACCACCTCCACCCAGAAAGCCACCGACCAACTCGGTGCCTATGCCCCCTGTCCCACCAGTTATAAGTACCCGCAATCCACTAATATCAAACCAGTTTTCCATAAAACTTGGCTCCCACAACATCTGTAATTACCTCTTGCACAGAAATAGTCGTTAAGCGTTGGAATATTACACTACGGGCAATTCATTACTTGTTTCATACGAACGCTTTGCATCGAGTTCAGCGTCGAATAATACTGCTTTTTGCGACCCGAACAGAATA